>Ga0214477_100254_pt1 | contig 37616 bp, 28 predicted proteins | sample M1_20Mar14CPVII9_FD_165058 | JGI IMG/M metagenome (GOLD analysis project Ga0214477, IMG submission 165058) | Marine eukaryotic communities from Monterey Bay, California, United States - M1_20Mar14CPVII9sort6BwellC16 | ecosystem: Environmental > Aquatic > Marine > Unclassified | place: USA... | reverse complement strand
AAGAAGGTTTTATTTCATACTGATGGTAAGTTTTGATATTACTTATTGTTCTTATTGTTTTTGTTTGACGAGGCAAATCACGGCTGTGTTTATATCAATCTAATTAATACTTACTTTATACATCTACAATCACAAAACACAGCTGCACAAATGCTTGGTAAACTCCCAATTGACGTTAATGAAATGAAGATTGATTTAATGTCACTTTCATCACACAAAATCTATGGACCCAAGGGTGTTGGTGCATTATACGTTCGACGTCGTCCCCGTGTCCGTCTTGAACCACTCTTTAGTGGTGGTGGACAAGAACGTGGATTGCGATCAGGCACACTTGCTCATACCTTATGTGCTGGTTTTGGTGCTGCCTGCGAGTTAGCTGAGAAGGAAATGGAAGTTGATGATGCTTGGGTTCGTTATTTGAGTGAAAAATTATGTAAGGGGTTAGAGGAACGTATACCCATGATTACAAGGAATGGACATGAAGATTTACGATACCCGGGTTGTGTAAACTACTCGTTTGCTTATGTTGAAGGTGAATCACTGTTGATGGCCTTGAAGAATGTTGCCGTAAGTTCTGGCTCTGCTTGTACTTCAGCATCATTAGAACCAAGTTATGTCTTGCGAGCTTTGGGAGTGGACGATGAATTAGCACACGGTAGTTTGAGATTTGGTCTTGGTAGGTTTACTTCAGAAGCTGAGGTTGATTTTCTCCTCGATCTATTGGAGGAACATGTTGGTAGGTTGAGAGAGATGAGTCCATTGTGGGAGATGGTACAAGAAGGAATCGATCTCAAAACTATCCAATGGAGTCAAGACGCTCATCATTAACGAAATACAGAGTAGGTATATATTATCTAGACAAATAATCAACTCATCTTATTCACTATATTCGTACGAACACTTTCAAGCCCGTGCCGCCACTACCTCATTCCACTGTCTACATTTGTCATCATCCCAACCGACTGGAAAATTATTATGAAGATGAAGAGAGATGATAGTAACTTAGTTAGAGCATGTGGTTTGCAAAGGCAATCAAATACAAATATATGAAGGGGACTTTCCTGTATAGCAAAGGTCCAAGCATGCTTCTACGAAAGATGGTGGTTCAGTCTCGCTCTGCTCTGTTGCCTCTACCTGCTCGAAAAATGGATCTGGATAACCGTAGTCCATGACACATTCACATAAAACAGGACGACTAGCCGATCCACAAGTATACTGAATCTCACATATACTTCTACTAATGTGATGACAACCGAACAGATCATGTTTTTCGGCAGTACAATTAATATTCTGATAGAGTCTAGCGAGGTCATCAAACATAGGAATCGGATCGGCAGCGGGTACAACATTGAAAGTGTATGTATTCAACTCTTCCACAGTTAGAGGGGGGATGAACGTATCCCTCGACAACATGGCATTTGGTCCGCTTATAGCAACCGAATTAGTTTTAGTCTGAGCTCCTGTAATGATTGCCAATCCTCCGCCTTATAAATGAATAAAGATGTAAATGAATGGTTAGAACAAGCATTTAGGAAAGGAGAAGATGAAAGACAAAGAAGGACGCACCAAGGCTATGCCCCGTAACTTGAATCTGTTGATACTCCTTAACATCTCTCAACCATTCAACAAAGCCAGTTGTTTCTCGGTAGAAAGAAACTCTTGCTGTGCTCTCTGACTCAAGTTGGCTCACTATCCACACCATCTGATTAAGTATTGGAGTAAATAATTCTGAGAAAGGAAGGACGAACCGAAGACCCTGAAACAAACCTGCAGGTAGCCAAAGCTGAGCATCTGCACACAAGTCCTGGATTGTAATATGGAAAAGAAGAAAGGGTTAGGAGGAGTCATAATAGTTGTGTTACAAGAAAGTACACATCTTATGCACACAATATACTTGCCCAAATAGTTTGTGTTCCTCTAATGGTCAAAGCTGCTTCTTGTTGAGGACTCCCAGGGAAAGTAATCAACTTATAAGATACAGCTGTACCAAAGTCGTATATATAAGCGGACGATTCTTTGAACTCTGCTACCGTTTCAGTATCCACCAAAGCCTCACCCTCGCCGAACCAGACGTCTAGATATTCTTGTGCCTTCGTATCGTCCACATATGCAACTTGTGATAAAAAGGCAAAGTCCTGCAGCTCTATGTCTCCCCCAAATCCTTTCTTCAGTCGACAGGTTGGGTAAGGCAGATTAGGTTGCGGTGGATAGACATAGTTTGGTAACAACGCTGTGTACTGCTTGGTATCTGTGTCTAGAGTATAGTCTGTATCCGTATCACTTTCACTGTAGTTTGCAGCAGATATTACAATAACACAAAAGAACAATACGAAAAGTAAATATGTCCATGTCCAAAAGCTTCTTGCCTTGTCCCCTCCGACCGATACAATATGATAAAGTAAACTTTTCTTCTTCCACTGTTTCCTGTCTTTAATACCCACATGCTTTTGAAAGTAGTCTTTTCTCTTCTCACTTTCAAGCAATAGGATGCGAGGATTCAAGTGATGACGAATGAAACTGAATAACCCAAGAAACGCAAACAGCCATGCTGAAGGAGCATTTGTGAAACACAGGTAGATCAGTGGTAGAAGATACAGCACAACCACCTCAAACACGATAGCACTTATTGTGAATGAATCTTTTGGACGTGAGTGCTGATATACTTCATAGTACTTGTACATGGAGGCAGACTTGTTGCTGACGACGTCTTGCCTCAACTCAACCATCCGATAAGTTGAGCACCCTAGACATGCCAAACAGATTGCAACTATGACTATAATAATGCCCAGAGCTCCTGGCGCTAATTCCAACCAAACAAGGATTCCAACTACCAATAGAATGATCATTATATTCCCAAGAACATGACAAACGATACTGGAAGTGATCTCCTGCTTCGTCATACTTGATTCGCCTCTTGTAATTGGGATTGTTGATTGAATGCCACCCCCACTGCAGAAGAGTTTTTGCAAACTCCACGAATACCGAGTGATGTAATTCTGCTTACCCAGCACCTCATTTAACGAATACACTCGGATTGGAGTTGGCAACTGGTTGAACAAAGGATTCCAACTCTTATTTGCAAAGAAAGAGTATAGTCCTTCAGATGCCAAGTCTTTTGAGCAACACTTATTGAACTTGACCGCTGCATCACTGACAGCAAACTTCTCATCCACCTGCTTGTAATATATGTGCGTTCCACAAAGACGGTACCGCATAGTCTCTACAGATGCGTCCCATGCCTTTCTTATCCAATACATTATCCTAGCCTTTAAAGGATCGTCATCAATTAAATACGTTCCTTCATCTTCTTGCATCAGCTCTAAGCATGACCAAACCTCCAAGACAACTTCACATAAGCTAAACAAACACCAGAAGATGAGAATACTTACAAACCAAGTTAGCAAACTTATTTCCCACCAATTGCTGATCTTCATGAATAGTGTAACAATAAATGTCATAACAGGTATTGCAAGATAGAATACAAATGCTATCCAGTCGGTAGTAGCCACTCCTAAACCAAAGCTTCTAAAGAAAGGATGTCCATAAAAGGTGTCAATAACAAATCTAGTTGCTAATGTCATTCCCATTGCAAGTGAGTAGATCCAAAGAGGTACTGAAAGTAGCACCGCAACAAAGTCCAATGCCTTTACATTTCCATTGTCTGTTACTCCAAGTAACGTTGCCAAATCTATAAAGAGAAAAAGCAATATACAGAATCCCAATATAAATAAGAATCCCATAACGAAGATAGACATTAAGCTGTATGCTGAGCGGAGGAAGCTGAAGCTATATCCAATATCATAAACTTGCTTCACAAGTAGACTGCTCTTAGTCTCCTTCTTGTTATTATATGATCCATCATCGTCTATATCTTGTTGTGGGGCATGCTCTTCTTCGTCACCATGACTACCATCATCATTAACTGTTTCCTCTAATATTAACTGTCCGAGAGCTTGTTCATATATCTTAATCTGGGTATTGTTTCTAAATCTAATACCAATACCCTGAGCTTTCAATGAAAAGTCATCAACTACATTACTTAAGATAGATGAGTCCGCCTTTTCAGTATCTGATGCTTTTTCAGATGACACTGATAGCATTATTCTTGTTGGTTCATACTGTTTATTTGATGGTGATACATCATCGTCGTCGTTCTTATCACTTGCTTCTTCCATTTTAACAATCCTCCTTGGTTTTATGCCCACTCCAGCATTGAGCATTGCAATAGGCCTCAGTCATAATGTTGGCATGCCGAGCTTGAGTATGAATTGTGAAAGATATTTATTTACTTGGAGTTCTCCTCAAAGATACGGTAGCGGTATCCTTGCCACCTGAGTAGTGGTTTCTATGTTGATATACTCTATCAGCAAGCATAGACATATCAAATCATCATATGGGTTGTAATATATTATATTAATTGATATATTAATGTGTATCTTGGGTAAGACTGGGGAGGAGGCGCCTGGATCTCATATCAGCGGTTGCCCACTCATTGATCAACTTCTCTCTTTCTCAGCTGCACCAGACAATTGCCAATGATAACAACAGTATCAAAGTAAATGTACTTCTCAGTTGTAACACTCCCTGACTATATACATGATTTTCCATCAGCCAGGGTGGTATTTCACTTTCAAAGGATGGAGATATAGGTGAATCCGTGGTAGGAGACGACTCTTTAGGGGAGGAATAGTCTAAAGGATTATGATTCTCTGGCCGTCGTTGGCCTAGAGTATCGTATATTGGTGGAGTTGGTTGTGTCGGAGCTCGACTGGGATAGGATGTGTCGGCTTCTTCGGTAATAGCTGGTCCATAACAGTTTCCGTTCACCAATTCACCACTGACACATTTACCCCGGATCTTGTCAAACTTTAGTTGTGCTTCACATAAACTAACAGTGCCCGCTTCACCGTTTGAGCAGTGCCAGTAAACTATGCAATCTTTAGACGAATGCCATCCGATATACATTAATGGGCACATATCCAAGTTTTGCTTGCAATCATACCGTAAACAAACTTGATCTTTTTGACAAACCTCGGCATTACCCGTACAATCAGTAGCTAGTCCACACTTGTCGTCAAGCTCGGCCTCTGAATTAGCACAAAGAAACGTTCCCCCATCCTCATCATTGATTGATGGCGGTTGTGTATTCTTCTCACATGTATATGGATGACAAAACATACCATCAGGGCATCGATATTTCGAGCAGCTCTGTGCAGTATGACATGTAGTTTCAAGTTCTTCTTCTTTAAATGCACAGTATAGTTCTGGCGGACTATCAAATGATCCAAATTGTTCGTCGTCTTCTGTATTTACTGGCTTTTGGCTGGGCGGCTTCGTTGGCCTCTTCGCTGTAGGAAGCATTGTTGGTGTGCCAGTCTTCTTAACCCCAGTACATAGATGATCTCCCCAACAGTAAGTGCCGTCTTGACATGGTGGTTCTCCCTTGTTGCATGTTACGGCATTGACACAATCAACATCCAAAGCATCTTTCGATCTGGCACAGTAGTTTTGCTTCATACCAATGTTGTTCACCGGCTGATTTGTCGGCTTCCTCGTTGGTTGTTGAGTAGGAAAACGTGTTGGAGGTCGTGTCGTGTCTGAGCACTCAATATATCCATAGCAGTTTTCTCCTTCTATAGACATGGCGAATCAAGTGAGCTTTGCACATATCATATCATTTCAGACACTTTAAGATGTGAGGAACTTACCTGGGCACTCTTCACTCTTTCCACTTCGACATCGTTGCCGGCATGCAGATGCATCTAAAGGACCTGTGCCACAATAAAAGGTCTGCAGAAAATCATCGGGATCTGCTACCGCTGCTACTTCTCCGTCATCCTCCTTGTTGATGATACTACTAATGATATTACTAGCTCCACATGATCTATCCTCAACATTGAAACACTTTAGATCTTTCAATTCCCTCTGGACAGTGATGTATTTGCTTACCACAATTGTCTGCCGCCTCTACAAGTGTTTTGCCACAGAATAGTCTTGACTCATGTACAATCGAGTTCGACCAGTCTTCTTCTACTTCACTTTGGTCGTTATCAGCCCATTCATTAGGATCATTATCTGTCCATTCAGTCCATTGTATACTCCACTCAGTGGGAGGATTCGTCAGTTGTGTAGCGATAGAAATAACTGGACGATTAGTAGGTTGTCGTGACGGCGGCGGTGTGGGAGGCGTTGCGGGTCCATATGCTGGCTTATTTTCTAACCCTCCTTGTGATGGCGTTGATGGTGCCTTCTTCAATAGATCAACAATATTACATCCCGGTAAGTATGTGTAGCAAGTTTCAGAAGCTGAACAATCACTATCACCATTTGGACAATGCTTCTCGATAGAGCAGTTGTCAGCAGCATCACTCCAACATGAGCCACAGAATGACATATTTTCCACACTATCATAAGTAACAGTCGGTGTGGCCGACGGCACAAGATCTTTATCGAAGTAACAGCCCGTGTCGGCGTAACAAGAAAAAGGATCTTGACATTCAGTTCCTTCAGGGCAGTGGATAGAACACAGCTTATCTGCCTCTTCCCAAGTCCTGCCACAAAAGTTATGTCGTTTTGGATCCTTTGCATCTAATACAATCTTTTCTGGTATCTCTGGTACATCCGTCTCTTCTTCATCGTCATGTTCAATATTAACATTATCACTAATAGAATCACCATGTTCATCAACACTAAAACCATCCACACCAGCCAAACCCTCCTTTTCTATTTCAGCTCTAACTAAATCTTGTATATTACATTCTAATACTGGGAAACAATGTAAGTTATTTGGACATATCATGTCTTTACACCAATGTTTTGGTGTACAATTTTCTTTTGGGAATGGTTGTGCAAATCTTGATGCACCTACGAAGAGTCATATGATATCATATGGTTAGATATTGTATGCAATGTGGCACTAAAACATTTTTATATCATGTGCACATATAAATACACGCACACATAATTTGCACATATCATTGCACATATAAAGTAACTTACAAAATAACAAATTACGACTGTCCGAATATGTTAAACCTAGATATTTAAAGTATGTACCATGTCCCTTCGTACTGTCACACTTTGTATTCTTATAACATATCTCTCCTGGTATTTCACATTCATTATCATCACCTGATGGACAATGTTGTGATGAGAGACAATTGTTGGATATTGTGGATATACCCGAGGTTGGTAGGCCACAGAAGTAATGATTTGATGGATCTACACCAAATTGTGCTTGTGCTTGTACAATGTGCGGTAGTAGTAGTAGTATTAGTAGGAGTTGCAATATCACCATCTCAATTGTTGCAATTCTAAGTTGCAAGGTTATCATCAATGTTTCATATCGAGAATTTATCGTATCTATTCTTCTCCGCTTTTCATACATAATGGTGTTCAATATTATATGGTACGGATATACCAGAAGGAACTCGACATAAGTACATTCGAGACGCCGCAATCTCTCCTCTATTAGGATCTCACCTCTTACTTGATCTCACCATTGTTATATTATTACCAGGTGTAGGGGTTCATATCAAAAATATCAAAAATCCCCTGATTATTACCTTCTTCCCCTTCCCCTCAAACAAGCGGCATTTAGGTCACAGTGTCATAGTTTACTCATCTTCTTCTTTAACTTTTAGCAGCCGCTGTGGTGATTGAATTGAATCAAAGAAGGATTACCACATATTCAATATAAGGGGACAGTAGTGTAATAGCGCAGCAGTATGGTGGCCATACCATCAAATAAAAAGCAAACAACACCAATAAAATGCAACCTAAAGCTAACGATTGCTCTACTTTTATTATGTGTTGCTACCATACCCTTATTTGCAATAAAGCATTTGCAATTGGATAAAGATAATGTTTTACATCTTGATCATGGTGAACATATAAATAATCCTTCTCTTCGAGCAGCAGCGGACAATAATATACAACATCAATCTAACAATATAAAACAAGTATCATGTCCAAAATATCTATCAGACACATCAATCTACAATCCAAATACAGAACTAACACGAGATGAAACCAAACGGCTTACAATAACTGAACCTAAGTTTTATATATCATTACATTCACAATTTTATGATAAGATGAGGTATGTGCATATCATGAAGCAAGGCGATTATTATGAAAGAGGATTAACATCTTTATTTCATGATATATTATCAAAATATGATACTACTACAAAGTCAAAAGAAGAACGTCCATTAATGTTGGATATAGGTATGAATATAGGTTGGTTTACATTGTACAGCCGTGCACATGGGCATGATGTAGCAGCATTTGAACCAAACCCTATAATGTTCTTACGTGTATGTGAATCGTTGGAGTATAATCATTGGGATACTGATAATACTATTGAACTTTGGAATTATGGATTGGGTATTACTCCTGGAAAGTTTAATTTAACTACGGGGAATAATCCTGGTGGTAGTTCGTTTCATGAAGAACGATTAGCTAAAAAGTTTCGAAAGAAGATTGAAGTGGAAGTAGTAACATTAGACAGTATTGCTATACAGCAAGGATATTTACAACGTCATATATCATTAATGAAGGTTGACGTTGAGGGATTCGAGAACTACGTCTTTGCAGGTGGCAGAGCATTACTCTATAACGGGAATATCGACAATATCATCATGGAGAACTCAATACAAAACAACACTATCGTCGGTGGAATGGTGGACATGTTATACGATGCTGGGTATAGAGTGAAAGAAATCCGAACAGTCAACGGCGACCCATACCATCAAGATTGGTGGAGGTCCTTCAATCCAGTATTGGAAGAACGACATACTGCTTATATTGCTAATTCTAAGCAATCTGTTGTAAAGCCTCTGGAGGCGGAGAGTGATCAAATCAAGTTCCTAAGTAAGGCAACAAGCAACATATGGTGGGTGCATAAGCGATTCATTTAACATGCTAAATCAGCTATTATCTACTACATATGATGATCCAATTAACCTGACCTTCATTCTCTCAACCACTGAGAGTATCTTTCTAATAGAGTTTTCACATGAAAACGTGGTGAGTGATAGTTGATTGTTGATGACATTGACATCTCATCATATCATAAGACAAATGGTACAGATATATCAACTTTTGGCACTAATATTGTTGCCAAAAGAGGGGTATGCATTGTTGGTTTCACCGTCGGCTCATACTAAATCCTTGACGACAACACTTCAATACAGAAATGCAATATCAAATTATCAATTGAAACATCACAAACATCAACTTTCAAATTATCGAAGATGTAAAGTCAAACCACTATATTCTAGTACTGCTACCGTTGATACAGATGAATCAGTAACAGTTCCACTCTCAGTAGCAGCGGGAGTAGGCGTTGTTTCTTCACTCGTCGGGTATCTTTATAGTTTGTGTATGAAGAATGGATTTCACTTACTGTGGTCGTCATTGCCATCAAAGTTACTCGGTGATGGTGGTATCAAGATATTAAATCAATATCCAGCTGCATATATTGTACTAATGATGACACTTGGAGGAGGATTAGTTGCAACATTATCGACATTGTACTTTCCAAACTTATTCTCGGCACATGATTTTGTTCATATCCTATCGAAGGAAGATGGAGCAGAAATGAATAAATTTCCATCAGTTAAGAATCATCTATTACCAGTTTTGTTATTGTCATGTATCACATCAATATCTGGCTTCAGTTTAGGTCCCGAAGCTCCAATGTAAGTGAAAGAAGGCGTTTGTGACATATGATATGCTTCATTCATACAAATCTAAATACCAATACTCAACCTTCATAGGGTAACTGCAGGAGGTTTGGTAGGAGTATCTCTTGCAAGAAAGTTTGTTAGTACTCCCGATGAAAAGACAACAGCATCTGTGGAGGAAACACTAGCTTATGCTGGAGCAGCTGGCACATTGACTGGCTTTATGAACATACCTCTGGCCGGACCAATATTTGCTTTGGAGATGACTTCTCGAAATGCTGGTATAGCTCCATTTGCTGCGAAGAGTTGGGGAGCTGCAATGGCAGCATGCTTTGCTGGACTGTGTTTTGTGAGAGGAGGACTAGTACCGAACCTCAATGTAGGCGGACACTTTACCTATGGAGCTAAAGCGGCAGTGGGTACAATTACAGGAAAGGAAATGGTATTGTCTAGCTTGGTTTGCGGTATCGGAGGTGCAGTTGTGGGTACATGTTTTCATAAGACTCTGTCTTTTCTCAAGACTGTGATATGGCCATCAAAATCAAAATCATCAAAGTCTCTAACGATTGGAAAGAAGACTCTAGTTGCATTAGCAATTGGTATACTGTCGGTATTCTTCCCGCAGACCATGTTTTGGGGAGAAGGAAGTCTTCAGTGTGTAGTTGATGGACAGTGTACACCCTTTTCAGCCACACCGCACGGTATACCAAATGTAATGACACAGCTTGCAAAAGTGAATCCAAATATCCCCTATGCATCAGGAATGGCAGCATTGAAAGTAGGGTTGGCCAAGTTCTTTGCAATTTCTTTAGCTTCGGCAGGCAAGTTTCCAGGAGGGGTAATCTTCCCTTTGCTGTCGAATGGAGCATCGTTTGGACATGCATTTACATCAGCTTTGAGTTCATTTATACCCACTTCTTCTTTGGTGGCTCCATTAATGGTGATGAGCTTTATGGCAGCTACATTGACAAGTATCACAAGGACTCCAATTGCTACGGTATTGATTCTGGCATTGTCAGCATCTGGCATGACGCCGCTAAGTGTACTACTTCCTGGTGTTTTGATGGCTTCGTATTTCTCTTGCTGGGTATCTGATAGGCTATCAAGTGAATCTTTCTTCAGTTATACTAAGTAGTAGATGATACTCATACTAAAACTTGGTTTATCTTTATTTGTACAACAGAGGACTTCATTGATTACCAACATGACTCATGTTAACCGCTCATTGGTGTTCCCGGCTTGGCACCTACAACTTGGCTTGTTCTATACAAAGTTGGGTTGATAACTTCATCAACCATAAATCTAGCCACGTCCATCTTGGGGATTCAGAAGTTATTTAAGAGAAGGAGGGAGGGGGTTAGCATTTGTTAGTGAAAGTACAAAACCATATAATATGCACAATTCACTTTACCTTTGCAATGTTGCCACCAACTATATCATTTGGATATATCTTTCCGGTATCATCCCGAGTCATCTTATCACCCGATTCTTGCAAGTAATAATTACCAACTGGTGTTACCTCTTCACCAATACCCACTGGTTTGACGAAAAGATAATCCAGATTACTCTCTTGATAACTCTTCTCCATTTTCAATAGATCTCTTCCTGCATGCCTTTGACATGTCTTGAACAATACACACATGAACTTAGAAGCCCAATGCGGCCAAGCCTTTGTACCTCCATCACCAATTGCAAAACTTGATATTACTACAACTCTATCAACTTTTGCTTCTCCCATTCCCATTGCTTTAATAACTTGTTTATTTCCATCATACGCTATTAATCCTCGAGTTATTAACTCCTTATTCTTCCATCCTGGCTGTCTGTGGCCTAGACAGGAAACTACTCCAGTAGCTCCAATGAAATGTTGTGAAAGATTTGGTTGTTCCTTCTTCCATGTATCAATCTTTACCATCTCAAGTCTCGACGATAAAGATGGATCATTGAAGGGGTTGGTATGTCCACCAGGACAGTTGCATTCCCAATTTGTTTCATCTAACAGTTCGGAATATTCTGTTATTACTGTAACTTTATCTATCGTTGGTTTCTCTAATGCAGCGAGTATTGCATGTCTCCCGACATCACTGAGGCCGCCTATAGTATATCATTAATGTGATCATATGATGTGAGTAATATTATGAGCATAATATGACAATATGATGTGAGCATGAAGATGTGTGAGATAAAGATGTGAGAATAAGCAATACGACAGGGTGTGATATGATGTAAGCATAACATAACTTACCGATACCATACAACACTACTACTTTCATTGTCTCTAGAGTCTATATCGACAACGCCAATGCTAATCCAAAAATAGCTCGAGCAAAATCTAAAAGACACTCTATTCTAGCCGGTACGACAAATTAGAACAGCCCTTTGACTTTCGGACCATACTAAATTTGGAGTTCGCATTCTCCTGTCATGATCAAAAGAATAACAATACTAGGAAATAGAAGAGATCTCTCTGATGCTCTATTAATCGAGAAGAACTAATAAAGAACTAATAACAGAACACAATATACATCAATATTTCATCGATGATGAGTCCGATAAACAAATGCTCCGCCTTTGTAGATTGCAAATCAATAACACATCATGTACACCAATCAACATCAAGAGCTCGAATATCAAGACAGCCTATTCCTACACTTCAATTATATGGAATGGATAGACTTATTTATAATGATATATTGCAATCTAATATACAACAGCATATACTTCAATCATCACATACAATAGAATCATCCACTCCCTACTTAATATCATCATCATCAATATTACTTTCTAACATCTTCAGTGCTATATCCTACACAATATCATCACTAACATCTCTCATAGTACCATTGGTTACACAATTACAAAATATAGGTGAGACGATATTAACAACTGTACTTATATTATCAGTATTACAGGCATGTGTTGCGTTATATCAATATAGATATGATGAAAGAGGTCAATTAGTCTTTCCTGATGGATTGACTGTTGGTAGGGAAGATTATTATGCTTCTGATAATAATATAGAGGATCCAACTAATGATAAAGATAAAAATGATGATGGTGTTATCAATGAAGGAAAAGATGTAAACACGGTAGTAAAAGATATTACAGACGAACTATTCAGCTCAAACACTATAGATACCAACACGAATATATCCTTGGTATCTCGCCTTATTAAGAAGTTAAACAAATTATCATTGATATTAATTCCATGGGTAACACGAAATATACACAATCTACTAACAAGAAACACACATCTATTTCATATTGGCTTTATTGTGTTTGTATTGGACTCGTTATTACCATTGTTAGATGGTAAAAGTGAAGAGAAGAAGACAACTATCAAAAGTAATGAGATTCCTACCTCTCTTCTCAACAAGATTGACTCACACAAAGATCCATTAAAGCTGTTTGTTATTGGTGACTCATTGGCTATTGGTACTGGGTGTATAGAGGAATTTGATAGTACAAAAGATAACTCGGTTCCATTTGCCTTGATTGAGAATACAAAAGCACCGCCACAGGCGAGTAGTATCAAATCACATACACATCAAGGGCCAGTCTTTCCACAAGTTTTGGCACGTACCTTGTCATACCATTTTCGACAACCAGTGGAATGGAGATCTGCCGGAGTTGATGGAGGTAGTCTTGCCGAAGTTGACCAGTTCTGCATGGATGTTGTCAAAGAAGAAAGTGCAAAGGGTATCGATATAGTGGTTGTTTTATTCGGAATGAATGATCTGAAGAAACTTTTCTCCACATTTGTAAATCCAATACAGGACCTTTTGTCTGGTGGTGATGATAAAGAGAAGATGGCTGAAGGGAGAGGTACCAAACAGTTTAGACGGGAGATGGAGATGATCCTCTCTGATATTCACTCCTGTTCGCCAGAGGCTTTAGTTGTATTTCCAACACTACCAGTTCAGCCCTTCCACAAAAATAGTATAATCAATATATTTCCTTTGGGTATGGTTGTTGATTCGGTGCTTGGTCTTTGGGAGAAGCAAAAGAAGATCGTGACAGACAGAAGTAAGAATGCCATTTATCTAGAACTAAAAGCGGGCGAAATAGCCGATTGGTATTCCCCAGGCAGTTCCAATGGTGTCGATGCTGCCCTAGATATCAGTGATGAGAATAATGACATCCTTCTTTCAGCGGATGGTGTACATCCAAACAAGAAGATGTATGCTCTTTGGGGTGGCCTTGTTGGTCGTAAACTTCGAAATAGTATAGTTTCACAAAAAAGATCAGACAGAACTTAGAAATGAGAATAAACTTAAGAACTAACATGTAACAACAAGTAATCTACATATCAGCCGAACTCCATTTATATGCCTCTTCCTTCTTTCGTCCCTTGCTATGAAGATGTTCCAATACCTTATCCTCAAATCCATTACCTCGATCAATCCCATCCCATCGATATCCTGGACGTATCCCATATCGATTTGCCTTTGGCTGTGGTCCCTTGTACATCGGCTTAAGTTTCACTGCCGCAGCTCCAGAACCACTGTTTCCACCACTAGAAACAGCCACAGCTGCCTCTTGCTCCTCCGGCTGTTTCTTCCAAGCATACATTGCCATTGGGTCTCCATCTCTAATAATTGCCTTCTTACGATCTTCCATCTGTACATCATTAACAGATCGTGATAATGCCATTGATGATGCCATTTCCAATTCATGTAACTTTGCTTCTTGTTGTAACTTTTGATATGTACCCTTGTTAGCTTGTCTCTGTTTCTCGGCCTTTTCTTCTTCCATAAGACGTAACTGTTCCTCATCGTGTTGTGCGTTTACAGTACGTTTCTTACCAGATGCATCTCGATATATCGTCTCTCCTGTTTCGGCATTTGCATTATGTTTGGCAAGTTCGTCCTTCTGACGTTTACGTAGTTTTTTCTCAGCCATGGCAAAGTCAGATGATGATTGTATACCTGATTTATGACCCGATGACATCTTCTTCGCTCTGCCCTTGGAATCTACTTCACTTCCTGACGAGTCGGAGTCTGAATCATGACGTTGTTTCTTATTTTGCCGCCTTTTATTGTCATCATCAGAGTCTGAATAATGCCGTCTACGTTGATGATGATGATGTTTCCTCTTTTTATAATGTTTCTTCTTCCTCCTTTCATTATCAATACTACCATTTTCTGAATCTGAATCATGTCTTCTTTTCCTCTTACCCTTATCATTAATACCATTATCTTCTGAATCTGAATCAGAATCATGCCGTTTTCTACTTGAAAGTTTAGTACTACCATCATCATCTGATGATGAATCATGACGTGTAGATCGTCTGGGTTTAGTTGGTGCATCATCACTACCACTTGAGTTATCAGAATCATGTCTACGCCGACGTTTATTATGTGTTGATTGTTCCTCTTCTGAGTCTGATGAGTCATGACGTTGTTTACGCCCACCATCTTTATTACTTCCGCTACTACCAATTTCTTTGTCACCATTATTATTATTTGTTGTACCTTTAATTGATACAAATCCCCTTCCTTTACTACCCTTATTTGCTGTAGCAGTAACTCCACTTTCCATCATATTATGCTGGACACCATCAACAACCAACGGACCATCATCCTCACCAACATATGCATCACCATTATCACCCGGCATGAATGTATTAATATCATCCATATCACGTAATGTTGATGTATTGGTGTTATTAATGTTACCACCATTCATTTTATCATGAGTATGAGATTTCTTCTTTTTACTCTTCTTCTTCTTCTTTTTATCTTTGGAGTTATCGTCATAATTGTTGGTACTAATTACATCATTGGTAGATGGTCCTCCGCCATATTTGGAGAGGTATGATAGCTTCGATGACATAGGTACTATGTTGTGTTATGGTATATTATTGAGTGTAGGTATACTTGCTTGCGTGTGTGGTATCTTTGTTGTGCTGCCAATATACTACAACCGGACAACCTCCAATCGAAATAGCGTAATAAACTGATGCTTTTAGTGGTGTATTGAAATATGAAACGATCTAAAAGCCCCCCTATTAGATGACCTGGTATCAAAGTAGTTATGCAATATAATTTCAAATTTTATTACACTTGTCATATTTTAATAATTTTGGGTCTCCTCTCCTCGGGTATGTAGCGCCGTAGCGTCTTTCCAAGCTGAAGATGACGGTTGAGATGACGGCTGACTATAATTATGATGATGACGTCTGGCTAGATTGGTGACTCAAAAGTTAGTTACATGCCTTAGTTCAAATTTAATCGTACAATATATTTCATCAGGTTGATCCCTTCCTACCTATGTGAAGAACTTAAAACCTCAGTACCATGCATAGCTCTTATTCTTCGTCGAGTCATCTAACTGATCATCAGTCTTGAAAGCTAAATCTTCATCCTCCGACTCATCATCTGATGTTGACCGTGTACTTATAGTCTTTCGTCTCGATGACGATCCTTTACTTCTACTACTTCCCCCGCTACTAATGCTACTCTTTTGTTGAGAATTCAAGGCATCTTCCAATGCCTTTCGTAGCATTAAATTCTTCTCCTCCATTTGTTTCATTTCTCGTTCATGATCATCTTGTTGTGCTTTAAGTTCTTTCACTAACTTATATTCTCTCATTTGACATTCTTGTAATTGTTTTGTTAAGGATTGCTTCTCAGTCTCTAGTTCTTTGATAGTCTTATGAGATACCTCCGGTTTTATTACATCTTGACTACTTGTCTTGAGCTTAGATGATAATGTATCAATCGTTGCTTGTTGATTTGCAATCTTGAGTTTTAATGTTATAATCTCGTCAATTTTATCGTCCCTTTGGAAGACAGATTGGGCAGTAGACTTAGTATCGCCAGCCTCCTCTGATGATGACGTCGGCCACTCTTCATTCTTATCATTAGCACTACCCCCAACACCCTTAATACTATCACTCAATCCTCTCATACTACTCCCCATTTGACTTAACATTTCAGGTTGACTCCATCGTTGACTATTCTTCAATACCGCCTCCTTCTTTTCCATAACTATCTGTTTTTGTAATCTAAGCTCTTGTAACTTGGCGAATATATCTTCACCCCTTTGACCTGCTGCTTTTACCATAGTTTGTGGATCTGACCATTGTTCATTCTTCCCTCCCTTGATATCTACTCCTGACCCTCCTCGCTGACGTAAGTTTGGTTGAGATGCAGATGATATATTCGATGAACGACGTCGTGTCAAATTCTTAAACACCTCATTACCATTGCTCCCTTGATTTTGTTGATTCGAGGAGGTAGTATTATCAGGACGGTCCAAACTCCATTGAGAATTGGATAAATTTTGTGTTGATACATTATTCTCAGGAACTGAACCCAATGAACTACGTGAATTTAACCTTGATATTGATGCTCTAGATCTGCTAGAGATTGAACTTCGGTTTGATTGACGTAAGTTCCCCATGGATGAATTACGACTATTGCTTCCTGCATTTCCTTGGGATTGACGAAAGTCTGTTATGGATGCTATGCGGATTGGCATACCGTTATTGTTATTGTTATTATTTGTATCCCCACTTCCACTTCCACCTACCATGACCATACGGGATAATATACTATTAGCATTATTATTATTATTTAATTGAGTTTTAGATTTCATATCATTTAATTGTACATGCTGTACACTATTCCCCATAATATTATTTTGTTGCAATAACCCCTGCTGCTTTTGTTGCAATCTCATACTTTGTAATTTAGATTGTTGCTGTTTATTAATACCAGCTTTGGATAAGAACACATCCATTGCATTATTTGATGCCCTTTCGGTTGTATCACTCTTATCAATATCCGAGGTAGAGGCAACCGAGGTAGAGGATTGTACACCCATACTCTGAGAGGTATTACTCTCTGTCTCCTCCGAGTCATAATTATTATAATTCTGCATAGAATTATGATAAATAGATGTATTCGATAAACTTAAATCACATGGCCATTGTTGTTTCATTGAGTTAGTTGATGCTGAATTATTTAACACTGGTGTTGAATTGCTTCGCTTATTGTTAATGCTATTGTTATTGTTATTGGGCTGTACCTTTTGATTACTATGACCGCCGCGATTGAATAAGTTTGTAAAACTTAGTACTGGTCGTATACCTGTGTCTGTGGGTGTATTATTGATTGTTGCACGTAGCATGTTGTTAGTATTATCAGATGACTTATTATTGATATTGTTCTCTTCTCTCGAGTTGTTATTACTATTATCATTCACTGATGGACGTAGTAACATCATATTATGAGAGTTGGAAGACGATGACATTGAAGAGGCGAGATGCGGAGGCATTTGAGACAGAGTATTATCTAATTCCCATGAATAATTGAAGTAATGAATTGTTATTGATGTTGTTTAGTATAAGACAGTAGATAGATGAATATATGGCCATCATAGAGTTCCACAATAACACAACTGAATCACAAGCTGAATAAAAAGGGAAATCGATGAGAAAATGACCAATACTAAGTACCGGTAGTCGCATGGCATCTTGCTTACCCAATGAATTATCATTTAGCCTTTATACTCTCAATTCATTTGATACTCTCAATTATATCTCATACCTATCATATCTCATACCTATCATATCTTACACATCAATCAAATAAATACTCGCAGGAGTCGATAGGCTAGATATCGATACATCGCGAATTGCAATAAAATAGCAGATGTGCACAAACACAACAAACAATAATATTATGAACATGTCAACAACAATTGGAAATTCCAGAATACAACCAACCAATACATCACCAAATGAATCTAAACTAAATACAAAATGTTCAAGTCTAGACGATATCGTAAAAACTGAACGTACTGAACGTCGTCGAAGACCATCAAGACGTCCCCGTGGCGGAAGTATGTCACACTCCTTAGCAAATTCTCTAAACAGAGATAGAAGATCAGGTTTGGCTGGTACCGAAGGACGATTATCACAAAGTTTCTTAGATACTAAAGGATTAGGTGAGGAAACTATTGGTGATATATTAAAAGGTTTTGAGGACGATGATGAAGATGAAAAAAGTGGTACAGATAATACACATTCGAATTCTATAAAAACAGTGCCAGTTAATTCTAAGCAGAGTATGGAGGAATTATTAGGCGTTAATAATTCTGCATCAGAAGACGAAGATGATACATTTAATTCTAATGATATGAGACCGAATAGAAGAGAAATGAGAGGATCAATTAAGGATAGGATGAAGTTAATGACTATTGTCTCTCAGAGGGAATTAAAGTGTCCTCCAAGTTTGCAATGTGATACAAGTTCTGGAGGAGATAATGAGGGGAAGAGAAATCCGTTTGGTGCATTTTAGTATTGCAGGGGTATTATGTTGGGAGAGGGGATTGGATTTTGCAAAGGGTTGTGTATTTCCCTCCGCTGCAATCTTTGTTGTGGAGTTAATTAATTACTGGCTACTAAGTAAAGTGGAATCGGCCCCTCCGCAAAATGGGGAGAGTAATGTATTATTAAGGTATTATAGTAAAAGTATGAACAAAGAGAAGTCTGTATTCATGTATTACTGTTTAGTTAGGTTGGGGGTATGGGATTATTTGGATATCCTTTGATCCTCGTCTTCAATTTGAGTGTTTAAGTAAAAGGAAAAGAAACCCAGTGCCGCGACTACTGTGTAAACGACAACACTACCATACTGTGAGGGTACTACCCCACTGGTATATGAAAATGTAACAAGCCAACCAGCAAATATTGGACCACCACCTCTACTTAAACTTGCACCGAGGGCAGCAAGGGCATTAAGCTTTGCCCTATTATGAGCGTCGACTGCCCTGTTCTGGAAGATGCACGTTGTCAAGATTTCATGATGTTAAAAATGGGTTAATAGTAACTTCTGTTAGAACATGTGTTTTTAAAGGCAATCAAATAAAGGCAAACTTAGGTCAAAATGAAGTAGTCAAATCACTAAGACTACATATTGAGCACAAACATTCACATGATAAAACAATACTAACGCGGACTTTCCTGAGCTATGGTCAATGCCGCATTCCAATTGCTAAATGCAATCAGCATGATGCCATTAACTATAGAAAGATATACAATCATGACTGTTTGTGACTTGATCAATAGTGACATAGGAATGAGGAAGGCTGGCGGGACACTGAGCAAACAAGAAGACCACATTGTCTTGTGTAGCCCAAACTTCTTCATTGATAGTGCAAAGATGAAGTATTGACATATAACAAATAATAACCCACTGCCGGAGTTGATAATGCCAATGGCTGTCTCCTCGATACCAAGGCCGCCTGTACGCGCCATTGCAAACAGAGGAAAGCACTCTCCCTGAGCTGTACTGGCAAATGTATTAATCCAGTACAGCCAGATACACTCCCTGACACGATCATTCTGCATAAGCGACATTGGGCTATGACTAATCATAGAAATAATACTATTCTGTCGCTCATTTCCTTCTTCGATAGATTCAATTGTTGTTGATGTTGGCTGCACGGATGAAGGACGGTGTAATGCAGCCGTGAAGGATGCTCGCGATTCAGGTGTTGCCATTAATACACAATCCCCAGTCTCACCAAAGTGCGAACCGATAATCTTAAGGTCAGCTTCAATACTATCAGCCTCACTGTCTTCCTCGGTTACACTAGAAACTCGTTGATATTCATTATTAGTATCACCTCCCATTACATTCTTTGAAATATTCACCAAGTATTGAATTGCATCTGGTATAATATACTTTGGACTTCTCAATTTCTCTGCAGGTAGAGTCTCATCAACTGATAACATAATTAGTATTGTAGAAGCAATGTTGATTGCAAACCCAACGATATTGGGAAGAACAAATGGATATTTGGACAACATAGACTCCCATATACCAAACTCTACATTGGGATATTGTGTTATAGGCTCTGATAGTAGACCGCCAATAGCGGGGCCAACTAACATTCCCAATCCAATTTGTGCCATAACTAGCCCCATCCCCTTTGCCTCTAAATCATGGTCACCCTTGGCTAATTCAGTTACTGCTGTTCTCGCTGCAACCATTGTCCCATTTAATAAACCAGTTAAGAACCGAACTACAACAGCATATTTGAATGAACTCGAGAAACCAAACGCCAAAATCAAGATAGCATTACTTGTTGTACTCAGTAATAGTACAAACTTTCTCCCATATCTATCACACATAATGCCCAAAGGCCAAGCGGAGAATAACCTCCCGATCATCAAACTGCCTGATAAGATACCAGCGTAACTTCCTGCACTCTCATGTGTTAATCCATCTACTAATTGCATACACATGAATCCACTATAGGGGAATACACTCATTAACATATATGCCATGCTAAAGACTGACGTGCATAGTGCCAATGTTGACATTGTATGACTGTGTAAAGCTTCTTTTGTATGTCCTGTCATTATAACGATCGATTGGCGTATCGTTGAAATTGTCGATCGTCGACGTTGACTACCTTGTATGTTATTGTTTTCATCATCATCTGTACCACCATAGTTGACGACACGAGGAATTTGTGCTGGTTTACCTGACATTGTATTGTCTCTTATTATATTGTTGTACTTGTATCTATTATATCGAGTTCTTAATATAGGTATCTTTGTATGTTGTTACTTTCTTCAATAATGTTCTTAGGCGATATGATATTATAACTGACTTAGAAGGATAAGATTTTGTCTTTTTCTGTTGATATTGTTTTATGAGAGGAGAGCAAGACGACAATGAATGATGAGCCTATGATATGCAAAAGCAAGATAGAAAGTTGCAAGATGATCGATTTATACCACAATGAAACTACTCGGATATGAACAAAACTTCTATGAAATATTGAAATATACATATCTAAGAAGAGATATTATATATCCACACCCACTGCACTTACCTATCCACGCCGCGCCCGCCGCCGCACAACAAGAAGGGCGAAGAACTTCAATGTCCTCTAATTTGGGCGAGCTAACGAAATTAGGCAAGATATTGCTTGTGGTTGTTAACAGGACTCCAGGTATGGTCGTCTCTAAACGACCACTTTTCAATAGGCCAACTTCTGGCCACTATACCTCTGTGGGAAATCAACCTCAGATCAAAAGTGGCGGTGTTTTGGAAAGCTCTACTCTTGCTCTACATGACTGCACTACCAGTCAGATACCTATCTCACACCCCTGTGCGCGAGTCCCACTTAAAAAATGAGTCTAAATGGTATCTTTGCTCTTCAAGTCTCTCAATTCATAACCATTTGGTTGACCATGCAGCACATGGCGATCTGGCGCCCAAATGAGCCGAAAATCTCAAATTTTCTTCGCCCCCAAAGGGGGCTAATGTAGTGTAGAGACCACCACCCAGGGTGGATGGCGCTGCTAGTGGCAATCTATTACCATTATACATAGTGTGCGTGCGCATCAAACACGCGTGAAGGGTCGCGTGCGACCCTTTACGCGTGTTTCCAAATACCTACGCGATTTGAAAAGGTATTTTTTTGCACATTTTGGACTATTTCACACCCTATATGGCTCATATCACGACTCTAGTACCCACAGATAGCAAGATTAGGACCTTCTGATCAAGTTACAACTTTGAAGTTTGAGCAAACTCCCTCGGAAACCCCCTCAATTTGAGTTACAGGCGGGTTCAAGTCTCCATTTTGGAAAGGATACCAAATCCTTATACCCTGAGTGCTGTTAACAGGACTCCAGGTATGGTCGTCTCTAAACGACCACTTTTCAATAGGCCAACTTCTGGCCACTATACCTCTGTGGGAAATCAACCTCAGATCAAAAGTGGCGGTGTTTTGGAAAGCTCTACTCTTGCTCTACATGACTGCACTACCAGTCAGATACCTATCTCACACCCCTGTGCGCGAGTCCCACTTAAAAAATGAGTCTAAATGGTATCTTTGCTCTTCAAGTCTCTCAATTCATAACCATTTGGTTGACCATGCAGCACATGGCGATCTGGCGCCCAAATGAGCCGAAAATCTCAAATTTTCTTCGCCCCCAAAGGGGGCTAACGACCCTTTACGCGTGTTTCCAAATACCTACGCGATTTGAAAAGGTATTTTTTTTGCACATTTTGGACTATTTCACACCCTATATGGCTCATATCACGACTCTAGTACCCACAGATAGCAAGATTAGGACCTTCTGATCAAGTTACAACTTTGAAGTTTGAGCAAACTCCCTCGGAAACCCCCTCAATTTGAGTTACAGGCGGGTTCAAGTCTCCATTTTGGAAAGGATACCAAATCCTTATACCCTGAGTGCTGTTAATGATGACCCATATGGCAGTGTCTTGTGGCCAGCGCAGCATCAACTATTTCGGAGCATATCACAAGTGATTCGTTTTTCAAGAAGCAGAGAGATGAAAAGCCATCACTACTTGAATTAGGCACGGGCACTGGACTTGTAGCATTAGCAGCTTCAGTTTCAAACAAGTATTCAACAATATATGCAACAGATTATGAGACAGTACCGCTGAAGTTATTGGATGCTGCATATGAGTTGAACAGCAATCAAAATCATTGCAAAACTCCGATAGCTACATCACTATTCGACATATGTGATCTAACAATACCATTGCCATCGGCTGACATCATATGTGCAGCTGATATACTATACGAAAAGAAGACGGGTATTGCATTAGCAAAGCGTACGATAGAGGCATTAGAGAGAGGAAGTCGTATAGTCATCGGATGTAGCCCAGGTAGACCAGGACGTCCCGCTTTCATAGAAGAGCTACAAAGACTAAGCTCGAAAGATGTCAACTTTGTGAATGTGGAAGGTAAAACATGTACTGGAGAGAGAAATAGTCTAATATGTGGTGAAGGATCAACTTCTATAAGCAAAGAACCACAAGCTTTACAAGTTGCTTTACTTGATTTGACACCAGACTGTCTCGAATCGCAATAAAACAGCAACTTAACTTAAAATTAAACACTACCCAATTTGTCTCTTCCGAAATGTGCTTGCTGGATTTATCCAATTAGCACACCCCAACAGAAACAATACTCACCTCTTCACCTTCCACCTCAAATGAACATATCATGCACACATCATATGCACATCAACCCCAATCCCCAAATTATCACTCTCTCATTCAATAGCCTCTCCCTCCACGATATGTTGGAACATGTTGATAGGCACCTGTGCCTCCGGCCATACTCGTTCCAGGCTGTGGTCTATGGTATTGCCTCTGATCAGCAGGCCTTGACCATGACGAAGAACAAAACTCATTGCATTGGTGGTTACTGAAGAAGGAACTGATCCCATGTGGGCCTAAGTCAGTCTCGCCATACAATTTCCCCCGAGATAGAATAACTGGGTCGGTAAGGACAACCGCATCTGAATAAACTCCCCCTTGTAGATCGCATAGAACAAATTGACCTGCCGAGACATGGTAGGAGAAGTGACTTAATGCCTGCATAACTCTTGGCCCAGGTGTATCAGTGTCAGCCCATCCTGTGTTTGAGTTGAACTTTTGGTAGTTCCTAATGAATGGCTCTATACTAGATTCTTCTTCCCCGACAAATGACCAGCTGTAAACGTCCATACCTCTGGAATGTTCACCATTACCATCTTATCAATCATATGTCGATTATTCCACTCCTTTACTAAATCGTGAGCCTTTTCCATGGCCTTGATATCCAAATCGAAGAATCTTGCTTGATCTACATGTCCAGATTTAAACCACTTGCATACACACTCCTCTCCACTCCTAGCACCCTCAGTATATTTTCCTTTTGCAACCCATCGGAAACCTCCCTCTGCAAATGGGTGAGTGAGTTCATAATTCTCGAATGTTGCATGGTTAGAATTATTCCGACGAGCAGTTCGTTCAGATCGGTTCTCTACTACTTGGTTATGCTGTTGTTGCTGGTCATTATAACCATATCCTCCCCCACCTCCCCCTTCGACACAAGCATAACATCGTGATTGGCCAACGCCCTTTCGCCATTGATTGTTTGAATATGATCCCTTACTAAGATTTCGACCGCATGAGGAGCAGCACCTAGATCCGTACGGCATGGTTGAAACCTATGTGGCCTTTAATATTATGAAGGGTCGCTTTGTGATGGCTTAGTAGGGGTAGAGAGAAGTTAACATTTTAGTTGAGAGAAGTCGAGGGGAAATCCGTTTAGTTGCTTTATTCACAACTCTTCATTCCTCGTATTTTGCAATTTGCAATGAAGATTGCAACAACTTACCAAATACTACCAATAGCGATGCTCCAATAGATAGCCATGTTTGCACGCCGGCGAAGTGATCACGATTATAACAGCTTCTCTGATGATGAAGATCGAGCTGCTTTTGGCAACTTTGAGATCGGAGCTGAGACATATAATGAAGTACTCCGTGATGTCAAATATAATGATCCCCAGACAACATTCCTCAATCTAAACATGTATACTGAATTCACAGATGAGGCATGGGCGCGGATTGGACAATTATTGAAAAACAATACACATATTAAACGATTGAATATATCGCAATGTGAAATAGAGAGTGGATTAGAGTCTCTAATGGTTGGTGGATTGCTCGAGAGGGAAACCCCGTTAACTAGTTTATGAGGTATTCTATTATGAAGGTTGCAAGGTATTGGCAAAGTATCTTGAAAAGAATAAGAAGATAGAAGATTTAGATTTAGATGAATCCGATGTTACTCCCGATGAGTTGAGATTGATAATGCCTGCATTGGATGGGTCTCAGATTAAAGATCTTAACTTTAGCCATGGTATGCTTTGAAGAGATCCATCTACCAGAATTGACACATATAATGTTTGACCACTGTCAGGGTGGTGGGGACCTGTGTAAAGCGGTTGCCCATCTATTAAAGAAGAAAGATTCAAAATTAACAAGTGTAGATCTCAGGTCAAACTATTTGTATGGTACCTGTCTTGATATATTAAAGGATGCATTGAAAGATAACACAACTTTGAGACATTTGGATCTAAGTTACAATGAAGACATTGAAGATTGGGTAGGCGAGTGGATAACAGAATTGAGGGAAAGAAACTCTCCATTGCAAGTGAAGTACGACCTGTGATCGATTATGCTTCAACTACACATAAGCTGTCAAAAAGAACAACAAATGAAGAGATACCTGTAGAGAAGAAGGCGGTTTGCTAGAGGTAAGGGTTTATGGTGCAAACGATAGTGGCAAAAGATATCCATGTAGGGTCAAAGATTCCGATTAAAAAATAGAGCAATGGCTTGTCTCTCCGTCTCCAATTATCTAAACTAAGGTTAAATCTCATCATGTCTAATTCTACTTTATAATATTGTGCATGTGTAAGTCACAAACTGTCATCTCACATATGCACTCATTAGTTCCCCTTCCCATTTAGTAGGCGCTGAAGCCTTTACTTTTTGACGACAATGTATGAATCATCATTGATTTCGTTTTCTTCTGGAACATCAATCAGGACTCGCAGGTTACGAGCTAAGATACTTTTGGGCTCCAACGACTGATCAGCAAAATGCACAGCATATCGATTTGTCTTCTTGTGACGACGCCGAATGTCACCAATCTTACCATTCAAATGTTCAGCTGACATAAGACCCTTACAAACAACCGGCGTTCCTGGCTGAATCCACAACATCTCATTACCACAGTCGACTGTTTCAGAAGGAGGATCTTTCTTCGTAGCACCAGCCAAGACATACTGATCCCCAGACTCGTTGGCGTACCCAACAACAATCATTTGAAATGGGCGAGCGTTCTTGTCAAACAAATTCTCAATCAAAACATTCCTACGAATACCTTCATCATAAAATGAACATAAGCTCAATGTTTCTGGATGATCAGGGCCATAAACAAGTCTAGACTTCTCTACCAGTTTAGTCATGAGTCTCTGACATTCTATGCCGTGACCTGATTGTAGTAGGACATGTGAAAGATTTTTCCCACGAAATAGCGCATCAGAACTACTCCACCCCTCGCCCTGGCTTATCTTGTATGATACTCGTGCCTCGGGTAATACAGTAGCTTCTATTTTTGCATACTCCTCTTCTCCTCTGATATGAGCATGCTTCCTTCTAAACTTGGCCTTTTGTGTTTCAAGAATGTTTTCAACCTGCTTTGCCTGTTCGAGTTTCCTAGCTTCCTTGCATACACGAAGTGCCCTTTCCCCATACTTTATAACATTCTTGTCGTTTTCGGGAGAACGAATCGCTGAATAAAGACGAGCCAGATGTTGACAAGTATCGATTTCCATGCTAGTGGACACATTCACATTACGACCTTGAACATATGGGTCTTTCTCATACAGTTCCCGGTTTCTGTCGAATACTAAAACGATATCTTCTCCAGCCTGACATGCTTCTTTGACCCGTTTAGGATGAGTCATAGCAAGAGATTGCAGGGCAGTAAACTTGGACATCATAATGATACTTCGAATCATATTATTCACTATTTCCTGCCCCGCCCCCTTCTCAGTGTATTCAATTGGCTTGAACAGGATATGTGCATTATCGAAATAAAGAAGACAGGAATCCGACATAGCCACAGCAAGATCACTGAAAGAATATATATAGAGTTAGTATATGTATATTGCAATTTAATTATGATTGAAATATAAAGATTCTTTGCTTACCCTTGATATTCTTGGAGGCAATGAGGACATCTGCTCCAATTATCGTGAAAGCTTGCATCGTTGAGTTCCATTCCCTTAGATTTCGCATACTTCTTGAGACATGACAGATGAGCAAATCTAGATAAGATTTATTGATGAGAATGTTGCAACTCTAATATGTAAAATACAATATTAATCCACATAACTCACCCTGAATTTCCTCGGCAGCTACAATCTCGGACTAAAGGATTCCCTTCATCATCATTTCCAACATCTAGACACACCCAGCAAGCTGCTTCATCGGTTAGTTTCTTGGCTGCTTTCATTGATACCTTTTTATCTTGAGCAACTGGTAAATCTAACCTTTCATCAGACACCTACAATCAGATAATAATACATGTGAGAACTTTGTGTCCGTGACACATAATATCACGAAAACTTACCATTTTCAAGAATTGCTCTTCATCCATATTCTTCATCATATCAGCCATTTTCAGAATATCCTCTTCACGCATATCTGGTGCATTTTGTAAGAGGGGATTGTTCGCTACGGCTCTTGCGTATTCAGGATTAGAAGCGAACACCATTTCACTATTCTTAGTATTACCAAAGAGTTCAACCAAATGATTTGGATCGGATAGAGACTTTTTGATTTCTCTAATTTGCTCAATTGATGGCTGCGGCGGTGGTGATGGTTGTGTACTGGAACGTGCGCTTGAGGTTGAGATACCACTGGCAATAGAATATGGAGAAGGTATACTAATCTTTGCCTTTGCCTTCGTGCGTGACCCACCTTTCTTCTTGGACTTATTAGTATTTTGTTTATCGTTTATATCCATTTCTTTAATAGCATTATCCAATTCAATACACTCCTTACACCGACCTGCCATTGTTTCTTGGAGTATGATGTTATTGTTAAATCTTTACGACAGGCACCGCATGTCTTCTTTTCTTTTTCTAATTCATCGTTCTTACTCATAGTATACTATCGTGTGAGATTGATAATAATGGTGGTATATGGACTTCTGGTTATATATTGGCTGTTGTTATGGTTAGTAAATAAAGTATGTTGTTACCTATCGTCGATCTCTTGTTTGTTGAGATTGAAACGCCGCAGACGAATAAATGAGACAGTATAGAAAATACAAGTAGTGTTTATTGTACTTCTGCTATTGTGTATTGATCAGCAGGAGCGTGATAGATATGGAGGATCTAATACAAGATTCTTCATGGGAATAAAAAGATAATAACCTCCAAATCTTCTCTTCTACTTTACCCTGATTATTGTACTGATTACTTCTTGATTGTTGCTGTTGCATAAACTTCATTGCAAATAGTAAATAGACATCAACCACCTTTGATACTCTAGGGTATACAATATATCATCAGTGTAATTTTTCATCGGTGTTGCAAATTCTTGACGGTGCACCTTCTACATATCCACTGCATTTCATTATGGCAAGTAGGAATAAGCGTCAAAGATACAGTGAAGATAATGGTATGCAATTGACCGATTTACCAAATGCATTGATATCAGATGTGGCCGTCTTTCTACCACAAGCATCCTGTATATCATTTTTATATGCACTAAGTTCCCATGACACATCAAACCAAATTTCTGATTCACATCAGCCTTCTGCTATCAGTATGGCCATTGCAGCACGTCAGAATTGTTGGGAGAATATTGAATTCAAGGGTATACAAGATTTATGTGGTCAGAATGGTATTTTATCAGATAATGATATCCGTTGGGTATTATCTTGTGTTGGAGTACAAAATATAAAATCCATAAAGTTATCACATTGTTACGGTATTACTGGCAGTGGATTAGATCAAATACGCCACTCGGCAGTATTGAAAAGTATCGATTTGAGTTTAGTAGGTGATCATGAAAGTGGCTTTGACTTATCAGTTGAACAGCAATCTACATTATCTGAGATTACCATCCTTTCAATCCTAAACAATATACTTGAGAATGAAGATAGTTCATTAGAGCATGTGCAACTACCACAAAAATGGCGTAAGGACAAAAGTGTCATGTTGAATACCTTCTTAGAGAGGATGGAATATATATTGACAAGACGTAGAATCAAATGCTCAAAAGAAGGATGCGGGGGTACATGCAACGGGCATCGAAACTTTCCAGTTATACATTGGCGAGAGGATGACCCCATAACTTGGTCTACAGACCGATATGGCGCGATTGGTATTACTTGTTACATGTGCCTAAAGAACTATTGTCATGGCTGCCAGAACCGTCGGGTATTAAAGTATTGCGATGATTGTGAAAAGTTTTATTGTCAAGATTGTATCAAGGTAGAACACTGTCGAGGTCAAGGTTGCCGTGCTTCATGTTGTTCAGTATGTGATTTCGTAAAGAAGTGTGTATGTGGTATGACCCAGGCATTTTGCTCGGACTGCAGACCATCCTCATGGGTTAACTGCCTGTACTGTGATGAGGGTTGGTGTAGTAAATCGTGTGCCAAAAAGTATATGAATATTTGTGATGGATGTGGTAAACGAGCTAATTGTAATGGCAATGGGAAGAACAACTGTGTTGAAGGCAATTCCAGTTTAGATTGTGTTACGAAATGTGAGGAGTGTGGCTCTATCTACTGTTCAAACTGCCGAGCACTTCGATGCTCAGACAAGAAAGAGAATTGTCCAGCTTGTATGAAGTCTGTAAAAAATGTGAAGGCGTGCCGTGCAAACCATTTTGAAGCTTTTACACAGCGTACACAGGGTTATTAAAACTATGATACTCAAGAAGGCTGAAACTAAGAAGATTATCTCAGTGATGCTTTATAAACTATGGTAAGTGGGAGTGTTACAGTTAAATCTAATCTTTAGAACAATATGTACCAATATGTCTAGAAGTGGCTGAGGAGAATTTTTACGAGCCTTTAACTCTTATCAGGATATGCCCAACAACACTATTATTGTCGTTTCCTCTTGAACGGTGGTACATGTGCTTTTAGATATTCCACAGCCCTTTGAATACACCTCCAAAGCATACGAACATGTTGCATAACTAGATGATCAGCAATAATCACCATAGTGAAATAACATGGTACACACTTCGGGCAATATGCACACTCCTCATCGTTTGCCAATATGTGACTCCTCACATAATTTCTTTTCCTCTCGGCGTCTGAAGCATTGCATCCATTACTATCCCAACAATTCGCTCTATTACATCCTTCACCTTGGCATACCTCCATAAGATCATTAGTACATACCCAACAGCATTCTTTTTCACAGTATTGGCAAGTCTTATACGAGATATGGCAGTCAGGACAGTATCCTATTCCGCATTCATCACTAATTTGAGAACAAAGGAAAGTAAATGACAAAGTACTTGATAATCTATTATTCAACAAACCAACAAAACATACTCACCAGACTTGCAAAGCATCACAGGCCCTACAAGATGTAGTCCGATTATTATTCTTATTACATTCATCACACCAATCTACCTTATTGCAGTCGTTACAATAAACCTTTTCGCAACACTGGCACGTATCAATAAGACAGTTTCTGAAGCAATTCGAACAATAATGTTTCATGCACTGGTAGCAAGTGATCTCATTTATACCATATTGAGGATGTTGTTCGTGTTTTTCAACAAGTGGGTATAGATCATCGCCTTCGCAGACCCCACACCCCTTTGAACACTGGAACCTACGCTGATGTAATACCCTATCCATATTCTCCATGAAATCACTCATTATATCACTCCTTTCTTCACGCCACTTCTTCGGGAGTTGCACATGTATCAACGAGTTGTTCTCCGTGTTGAGTATATTCTCGAGAATAGGAATAACTGTCGCGGCGGAGATAGGCGGCTCGGGTGTGATAGTTGGATTCTCATTATCCCCAACTAAACTCAAATCAATTCTTTCCCATACTGTTGATTCACGTATTAACGCCAACACAATTTGTAAACTTTAATGATTTAGTTTTGTTTTGTGCATCAATACATGACAACATCCATCGTACATCATTATCTGTCAAACTACGACCATGTAGCTGTTGAATATCTTTGAAATCTATAGACTCCCATGTATGATGTGTCAATATTGCAATGCTTGTCTCGGATGGTTGATGTGAAAATCAAAGGATAAACAAGAATCAATTACAGGATAAACAAGAATTTTGGTGTATATATGATGCAATGCTTTGCAGTATTGTATCAGGGAAATCCCTAAATTCTTTCATTATTAGTAGTAGGTATATCTCTTCTCAGTCCCTTCGGTGCTTGTTGTAATGTATCTATAATTACTTTCATAAAGATGTGAGCAAAAGAGGTTAAAAGTCATTTGCAAATAATATATCATCAAGAAAAAAGAATATAAGCTTCGGGTATATAGTTGACTGCTGTACATCAAAGATTTATCAACAGATGTATCCGGCAACTACTCCGGCTATTGGTACCCTAATTGTTGGTGAATACGTAGTCACTACGTTCCGATAAATTTTACCCTCTATGTTTTCAAGGCCGATTCTGAGGACCCTATTCACCCTATATGTTTTCAACTTTACGGTACTCAGTACTGTCATTACGGTACTCAAACTGTCATATTGACACTAAATTCAGCTATAATTGGTCAAAATACCTTCCATTTTTGAATATGTTGTCACTATGTTTCCACCTCAACGACCCTCTACGTTTTCATACGGAGATTTTTCGACCCTCTACGTTTCAGGATATCCACTATGTTTTCACCAACAATTAGGGTATATCTTTCAGTAGCCAAGCGTCACTTTGATATCGTCATGAGCATTAATATGATGTGTGTGAATTGATATATGATTGATGCTTACCTTGATTCGATGGATCTTTATCATATCACGGGATGATCATATATATGGCTCACCCGCGTGATGTGCTAAAGTGCTAAGGTGGAGCTCCAGGAATCAAGATTACCGTTGAATAATAAATATCTTTTAGTGTTGACACCCGAACACAACTGAGAGCTATCGTGCTGAGAGGAGAACCAAGCAACCGAATAAGAAAATCCATTACACTATAGTAGGCACAGAACTGGTTATTTACATACTCTTGGTGTTTTTCAAGAAGAAGTAGCATCTCAATAACTAAAGGATACCGAGAGATCTTAAAAGATACGATCACATCAACTTAACATCACAATAAGAACACTACTACTACACAATATGATTGATGTACAACAAATTAAACATGCTGCTCTGGAACATGATATTCGTACAATTCAAACTCGTACTGAACTTGAACATGCAAGGGAGGATACCAACCTCAATACATACCGTGATGAGTTGATGTCAAAGGTCAATGAACATCTATCCGAATTGCAAAAGTTAGACGAAACTAAGGAGAGAACTGCACAATTCAAGGATGAGATGCTAACCAAGGTTAATGAACACATGGCTGAACTCGAGAAGGAAGAGGCAAAGAAGGAAGAAGTTTCCCGTATCAAGAATGAACTTATGGACAAGGTGCATCGTCATGCAGCAGAATTGGAACAGCTAGATCTACAGAAAGCAAACTTGGCAATGTATAAAAAAGAACTCCTTGCTAGGGCAGAAAGTCATTGCAAGGATGTTGAGTTAGCACATGAGAAGGAGGCACAAGTTCGTCGATTTAGTTTGGAAATGAAGGAGAAGATTGCACAACATGAGTCACATCTTGTGGAGAGAAAGAAGTTGGCAGAAAAGCTAAAGGTTGAGATCATCCAAGATACTAAGAAGTATCAGTCATTACTTGATAGATTGGTAGTCTAGATTGGGGTATTGTTTTGGAAGGATGAATGGAAAGATGGGGATATATTGTAGAGTAGGAATGTTTGCAGATAAGAATATAATATCCTAACTTAACGTGTTTGTTTATCACTTCTTCATTACTCATACTCTTCTTTAATCATAGTATTCTCAGCAAATTGAGGATCATAATCATTCTTCTTCCCGGCCTTGCCGTGTAAAGGTGCACCTTTATTGATCACCTGGGCCGTGTAATCAATAATTGAGGCAAAAACGTAGCAGTAGTGCTTTCGCTCGTAATCAATCGCCTTCAGTGTCCCATCAGCAGTGAACTCGTCCTTTGTTAGAATTGGTCGCTCTATGTTATCCTGATAAATGATTTCATCTGATGGGTAGAGATTGGCCGATTGACTATCTGGACAACAATCTTGACAAACAAGATGTTTCGGCAGATTTGTTGGATACTCAGGCAAGTAGTGAGGTGTCACCGGTCCTTGATAACGTAGAAGCCACTAGATTGTGAAGTAGTAGGAAAACATGTGGTGTGAGTATCAAATAATACATTTTGAGGCCTTGTGATATACATTGGAAGATGCGCACGTACCATTTCTCGACCACCAAACTGGTTAAATCCATTTACATTACAAATTCCACATACTAGTCTCCGCCGGCTGCTGCTTCTCTTTGAAGAAGACATTTCTGTCCTGGGTTTAGTAGGTACTACACTACTAACCAAGCTTCGTCCTCGTTTTCTCGATGTCGACTCTGACCCATCATTCTTCTCGGTCCTCTTCCGTTTACGTGAACTAGTTTCCTTAACACTCATCTTCTTATCATCTCCTCCCTTCTTCACTACGCATCGTGGGCACTTCCAATCATCAGGCAGTGTATCTCCGTTGACTTCAAGACAGTCTTCATGATATGCTAATGGACAATTATCACAGCATATCAACTTACCACCTTCACCACAAATGTTGCATTCGTCTTCATTCTCGCTTAATAGATCTACTACAGATTGTTCTTCTGCAACAGCAGATATGTCTTGAGATGCCCACGCACGCTTGATCGGGGAACTGTTTTGTCCTGAAAGAGATAGTTGCACTTGAAACGAAAATGCTAGTGTGTGAGGATTACCCACACTTTTGATGCAGTGCAGCCAATACTTTGGGATGAACAATGATGATCCTGGCCCCATGTGAATCGTCGTCCACGAGAATCCTCCGTGTTCACTTTCATCCGAAGAGAAAGGATTTACATGTTGAAGGATACCATCATTTGGACGCCCTATGGCACTCATTGGGGGTGCAATCTTCACTATCTTTATACCCGATACTAAATAGAGAATAGAAGAATCGCGATCAAAGTGAGTATCACAAGTGCCGTCTTGGGTATTGAGAAATACGATGCCAAGTTGGGTGGCAGATCTCTTTAGCTCAAAAGATGACGGAATACAATCCTCAAACTCGAACGATGTCTCGTTGGTCATATGCCCCTTAAAATAGCCCGGAATGTGATGGGGATCCACTTCATCCCATGTTTTCAATAAATCACCACGACCATTCCACCGTCTCTCGAGAAGTTCCTTCTTAACTTGCTTTGCAAGGGTAGCTATTCCTGACGGAATTGAACAATAGAGTGCGGGTTGCTCCGATATAAAATGGCCTCCTCCGCTCTTCTTCTTCTTCTTCTCGTCCCAACTCCTCTTTATCACTTCTTTAGTATTGTATCTAGATCGAAGACTTTGATTTACATCCTCTTCGTCTGTTGATCTTTCGAGAGGTAGATAGTGAAGGCCAGGCTTGTTGAAATCTTGTAGCTTGGCAAGTTCTCTCTTCTCTTTTGAAGATGTGTCATGCACATTACGCTTGGATTGATTATCAACACCCCCAACTTTCTTAATCCGTCCAGCTTGCCCCTTTATAGGTGGCATCCATTTCCTTTTCTTATAAAACTTCTCAATGGCTTTTAAATCTGCTTTACCATCATCGATAACTTGACAATAGCTGCAGTGAACTTTCTTAGTAATGTTTGGATTGTCGATTTCCAACCAAGATTGTCCTTCTGATAATAGCTTCCCCGAAAGGCCTTTGTATGTCCCAGAGAAGATGTACATAGTCGAACCAATCAGGGGATTGGTAAATGATTGTTCATCGTTTGAATCATCAACAGATTGATTATTAATGCCCTCATCTTTCGTAGGCCGTTCAACTTGACCCTTAGGGTCCATTATAGGCCACTGCCTTCTCTTGTCCTTGCAAAACTGTTCAATAGCTTTTAAATCTGCTTTGCCGTCATCGACAACTTGACAATTGCTACGGAGGATATTTGTAGTAATGTTTGGATTATCAATTTTCAACCAAGATGTGCTTTCTGATAATAGCTTCCCAGACAAACCTTTGTACTTTCCCGAGCAGACTTGTATAGTCGATCCAATTAAGGGATTGGTGGCTGAATTTATGTCTGATTCGTCTTTATCATAGTTTACAATTTTTCGAGATGCAGCAATTCGAGCCATGACGACATTTTTATCAATAGTTTCTATGTCGGTAGTATCAGTGACATTCTTGAGTACCTCACTTGCTGCCTCTTGAGCTAAGAGAGCTGTCTTTTGTGTACAAAATAGCCCTATGTATCTGGGTTTGCCTGCATAGTAAACTTGAGCCGTCCATTTACCTGATGGAGCTTGATGTATATATGGATAATTATTCTCGGGCGTTGCAGACTGAAATGTGATGCCTGTGCTCTCAGAATCAGTTGCAGTTGATTCTCCATTATTCAGCTGAAGCTCTTCAGGTTGAATAACTTCCATCATCTGACGAGTCCTTTCCTCAAAATACCGCTTGATGGCAGCTATATCCGCCTTACCATCATTAACCAACTTGCAATTTTCAATCCGTACATTCAACTCAGGTACACCAATAGGTTTAATCTTTACCGAGCCCAATTTATATTCCGGTTTAATCTTTACCCAACCCAGCCTATCCGACAGTACCTTACCAAACGCCCCTTTGTATTTTCCTGATTGTACTTGTACATTGGAACCAATCAATGGATTAGCAGCTGGCTTGAGATTTGATTCATCCTCACTACTACTACTGCTGTTTGATGATGTATTTCCGGCAGAAGTATTAGCAATAATAGCATCACTCTCGTCACTAAGTACAGAAGGAGATGTTTGTTCTTTAGTTGTACTTTTGGTTGAACTATCACATGCTACTAATGCACCTTGCACTTTCACCCTTTCAATCTCAGCAATTTGCTCTTTCAAAGTGTTATTCTTATCTTGTGTGTCTTTGATGATACCATCCTTCTGTTTGATTTCATCTTTCATTGATGAGATCTGTTGTTGTAATGACGGTGCATCACTATTACAAACTTCTTGCACTTTCATAATCTTTTCTCGAAGATTGGCACATGCTAATGAACCAGCATCTAAATCTAATAGAACTTTTAATGCACAACTTGCCTTCTCGTCACTATTTACTAATTCATCATTATCTCCCTCATTGTTATTATTTGTATTGTTATCATCCTCCATAGGTTCCTGTTTAATACTAACTTGTTGTGTATTATCATTTGTGGTAGTAGTATCTTCCTGCTTTACTCTAACTACATGTGTACTATCCGTAGTATTATCAGTACCATCGGCGGCAGCAGATGCTGCAGTATCACTGCTGCTAGTATCACTGCTAGTAGTATCACGGTCCTCGTTCTCATTACCTTGAGAAGGTGCAAGTTGTTGTTGCAAAGATACACCTTGTACCTCATCTTGGTGAGTACTTATCTCGTGAGCCATGGCTTGTTCATACGTAGGAAATCTTTCTTCGCAGTAATCACAACACCAACTGAACATTGTTAAGATATGAGTTCTTGCTGGGTATATCAAGGTATATAATATCGTTGAACATAAGTAGATATCAATATAAAATTATGAGAGTCAAAATTCGCTGAAAATAAGATGGGTCTCTTATTAGCACACTACGCTAAATGGCTAGGTAAGAGTTTAAACATGGAGCACCTTGTACTTAAATATCACACATACTACATATATCATATTAGATTTAGATCCTGCATATGCTATCTATAATCATCATATTTCCTGTTTGATACTTTGTACAGTTGTGATCGAAGTTTACTAATCTCTGAATCTCTCTCCTCTAGTGCAGCCTTGCTGTTTGCCAACACACCCGCACATATCTCTTCTGCCTTATATCGAAGCTCCTTCTCGGTAGAAAGCTCATACTGCAGCTTTCGTTCACTTAATGCTGCACCTCTTTCTCCTGATGGTGTTGTAAAGTAATTATCTACTCCTCTCGATGACGGATGTGTCCCTCGTCGTCCTCGCTCAGATTCGGGAGTTTTTAATCTGTTAATTGATGGAGGAGGACGTGCAGTCATTGGCTCGTCATAATATCGACTACGAGAAGATTTGAGTGACTCTAGCTGTCTTTCCATTTCTGCAATTGCCTTCTTGTCTCTTTGCTGTTCATCTAAGAGTGTATTCTCTTTCAACCGTAGCTTGGATACACCGTCGGTAGCAATTGTTTTCAAATCATTCATTTCAGAATGCATAAGCTATGTGGAGGCACGGGAGTAGTGTTGTGTTAGTCAATACATCATCGGTAGGATAAACAAGCTACTGTTACAAAT
>Ga0214477_100253_pt1 | contig 37631 bp, 20 predicted proteins | sample M1_20Mar14CPVII9_FD_165058 | JGI IMG/M metagenome (GOLD analysis project Ga0214477, IMG submission 165058) | Marine eukaryotic communities from Monterey Bay, California, United States - M1_20Mar14CPVII9sort6BwellC16 | ecosystem: Environmental > Aquatic > Marine > Unclassified | place: USA... | reverse complement strand
CTGGCGGACCAATTAGCCCGGACATGTACCTAGGTACATTTAAAATCTCTCTGGCGGACCAAAAAGCGTACCCGGGTGTTTCTACGTAGGAACTAGTAGGATCCAAGGATACCTCACCCCTCCTGTTCTAAGCAAGTTTATTTCAAAAGAGTTGCCTCTGAAACCTCTTGAAACCATCTTTCATATGGTATCATTCAACAACCGCAGTCTTCATTACTACTGATATGCTAATAGTCAATCTCTGTATAATTGTTGAGAGCACGGGAAACATATTATCGTAGAAAAAAGATACCTAATAAACCACAAAGTACACTCTCTCCCCTCTCCCCCGCCCAATTGCAAATAATATGACGGCGTCCTATCTCCCATCAATATACTCTGTCTTCGCACTAATAATAGCTCATGTTACTAGTATACTATCAACTACTGCTGATATCGAGCGTATCTTCATATCAGGCTCAGCCGATACCACACAACTCTTTCACCTCCTACCCAAAAATTCAGAAGTTAGTGATACACCAATAACAAGTATCAAACGTCATCACCATGTATGCTACCACAAACTATATACATCGAAAAGTATGAGTGAAGAGGGACGTAATAAATGCTGTTTTGAGTTGTACCAAGTAGGCTTATTACATCGTAATGATAAACAATATTGTGAAAGTCATATAGCATTAATTCCAAACTTACATCATATTGTAGGAGTTGGACTTGATGTGGCCATGCCCGAATACTACTTGGCATTAGATGAACAAGTTACTAATTCAGATACTTCTAAATATAATATTAAGGGATACAAACAAAATCGACAACTAAATATATATGAAGACAAAGAAAAAGAGACATTACATGATAATTTAAAAACACGAGGTGTTAATGCCTATTCTCCATTTCATTTGACAGGCTTTACTTCATCGAGAGTGGATGGTAGTAATGGCAGTAGTATTAAGTCTATGTATGGTAATGTAGAGGGTGTCTTATCATCTGACGGTGGTATGCATCGTAACTTTCATCAAAAGTTGATACTATCTTTGGTTAACATCTCAAGCCACACTTGTGGAAGTGATGCACCTTCTGAGGAAGTAGGTTCTTGTGAGAATATTAGAAGCAGTCATCAACAAATTAATATCAATGCAACTGTACTATTACCAATTATGGAAAGTATATTCATTGATGCGGATGATCCATTACTTGTTGAATATGGTAATGATTCTCCGCCCGAGGGGATTGCATGCAAAGTTTCACTGCTTGATGAACAAAAGACGAAGGAGGTTAGTTCATCGTCATCCAAATGTGACATACAATTCATACATCCTGAAGTGATTGATATCGAACAGCCCTCATTTGTAAGTGGACAACATGTGATTGCCTATCAGATTAGTGCATCGTTAGACTTTACACCGCCAAATCAAGGAGATGAGCTGAAGATTGCAATTGAGTACGGCACCACATTACATATACGATATCCCTCTCCCATTGTTTCAAATGACGAGATTGGTGATAATGGATATGTTCCTGTTGTGATACAACAACCTATTCTATATTCAGCGTCTGCAACAATACATAGTGATGAGTCTACCGAAGAACAAAGATATAGACTTCAAACAGATGTGACCTCTCCCTCTTTTGAAAAAGCAAAGTCGTCTATCCCTCCAAATCCTATTGTCATTCATGTGGCAGCAGGATTAGATGACGACTATTGGTGGATAACAATACTTACCATGTCATCTGCTTTGATAGGTGGGTTGGTATTAATGAAATCGTTAGATTCTGTTAGTATATGGAATTAAAATAGATGTACTCTAGGTTTAAGATTAGTTTTAGAACATATCATCGAGATCTTCACTTGGCTGCTCTTCAATGCTCGCTTCTCTTTGCCGCAATGGAAGTGTCTCCTTTGTCAATACCACAACATATGTACTCGATCTACTTAGGTTCTCAACATCTCGTAAACAATTACATATCCGTAAAAACTTGGGCGTAATAAGGAAGATCTTCGTTGTATCTGACACTTGAATCATTGTTAATCGTCCTAATGATTCATACTCTTTGTAGAACTTCTTGTAGGTAGTCATATTATCACCAGTTAATGATGATAGTTTAAGATGTGCCACTGTCCACCTACCGCTTCGTGTCTTTTCGGTGATAAACTTATTGAAATCATCAATCGGTAGCCGTCCCTTCTCTTTCATCATGGACGGTAAGAAGCCATCGAGTTCATAGGCACATGATGCCTCCTCGGCAATCTTTGTTGTGAATGTTAACTTCAGCTTTGATATAGTTATCTGGAAGTGTTCAGTGCCGGATTTTGACATGATGTGTTGAGCCCGAGACGATCTTGACCCATCGTTCGATGAACTAGGTTCAAGTAGAGGTGATGAGCTGGGTGATAGATAGTCATTATCCTTCGGTGTATAATGCTTTTTACTTCCTTTTGCACTACTACTCATGGGAGGTGGAGGAAGTGCTTGCAAGATCTGCTTTGTAGTCTCTGATATTGCTGGTTCATTACTATTTGAGGTAGCAAGTCCACCATCCTCTTGAGATGAATCATATCCACCATCATCCTCGGACTTGAATCGAAAGGAAGACGCAGTAGGAGAAGGAATTGCTCCTTTGGTAGTAGAAGACTCGATACAAATCCTTGCAGCTCGTTCACTAGTTATACCCTCGGGGGTATCCTCTCCTGTATCAGCCTGTGCTGGCACGTCGGCTGCTAATACAATATCCTTTAAGGCCTCCTCCTTGACCTGCTCTCGCCTCATCTTCATCTCAGTACTGGCCAATTCTTCTGTTGATGCTGTTATAAGTTCATCAATCGATAAGTCCTTAGCTAGAACTCTGGCGCATAACCTGGAAGATGCGCGTTATAGCAGTTTATGATGACGAAAGAGAGGAGATTAAAACATATGTTAGTACATAATATGATAAGCAAGTGCAATCAATAAAGGCAAACTAAGGTCAATAAAACAGTCAAGCCGTCGAGACTTGATACTGAACACACGAATTCATGTCAGAAAACAGTACTAACGCGGACTTTCATTGGATTCTTTGGATCTTGAAGATTGAAACGAAGACTCATAATCTTGTCTCGGTATTCATTTGAGACCCTTTCTACAAATTCATATCGAGAATGATACTTGAGATATACAGCTTGCTCTAAATCCCATGCAAAGATAGAACAAAAGTCTTGAATCTCTTCTTCCTTAGGATCCATGCCAAGTGTTTCAATTCCATTATGAAGACACTTCTCGAGGGCAAAACGACTTTTATCTCTTGCGGATTGTTCTCCTGGAAATAGAGTATTATCATCACACTTCCCAATCAACTTTTCAATAGGATCTGTCTTGTAAGTAGGAGGTAGACTGCGCATGAGAGAGTCTAGTAACTCATATCGATCATCAACAAGGCGTTGAGGGTTTGTGAATCTCTCTTCATCCTCGAGATACTGTTTCTGTTCCATGGCAATCCTCTCGTTTTCTAATGATCGTTGAAACAAGGCATTATTTTTCATCTTCTCGGGCAACAACGATAGAGAACTAAACAGCTCGTCATCTTGAATAATCAGGTTTGATGCTTCCTCTATCAAGTCCTTGACAGTATCTCTGAACTTGGTAGCATCTCGAAATGTGGCTCCACCACCTAGATTAGTTCTAGCCTCCTGCTCAAAAGAAGTGAAGGAGTTGATGGCTCCTAAACTGTTCTCTTTCCATTTATCTTCCTTGTCAACATCAGACTTGAGACTTTCAAATAGAATGGCAGACCATTCCAGGAGTCCGATGCCCAAGGTGTACTTTCCTCCCATCAATTCAGTTACACCGAACCTTTCTGGAAAGATATGCAATCCGACAAATGCGTCTCTCAAGTACAATTGGACCTCGTGAGGAACAGTATAGAATAAATGATGCCCCTGTTCTAAGATTTCGAGGGCATGATCAATCTTGATCACCAACTTTTCATCACTATTGTAATAACCAGAGTTCTGAATAGAGCCCACCCAGTTGAATATCTTTGCCATCCATTCCAGTGTTGATTTCTCGGGGGTCATGACAGGCAACTGGGCAGCCAATTCATGTGTGGAAGAAAGAGCCAGCCGCAATGCTGCATACATATCACTTCCCGTGAATCTATACAGAATTAGATCGTTGTTGTCTGCGATGAGGGACTTGCCCTCGGGGAGCTTGCCATTGTGTACGTCAATGATTCCCTTGTACTCGTCTCCAAATAATTGGGTCTTCATTCTATCCTGGACTTGACGAGCTATTTCAGTGGTCTTCCCTAGCCATTCTAGATCAGGCATAATAACCTTGGACACAATTGTATCTTCAGTAAGGGAGATTAGAGTGTCAATCTTGACACTGGCGAGCTGATTATTCGTGGATGGAATCAGCTTTGTCACCTTGGTTTGCCATTCATTAGCACGATCCCATAAAATCTTCACCATAATACTAACTCTCACTACCTCACTATCAAGACAATCTCCTGTAACCTTACACTGAAAACCAATAGTTACAGGAGTTGTATTATGTAACTCCCTTAGATTGTTGATATGAATTCGGTTTGTTGGAGAATCAACTTGACCTGCTTCACTCTCATTGAATACATCAGAGTATGCAAATGTGCTCATTAGAAATGTCAAGCCCTTGATCTTGGAACTAATCTTCTTCTGGATGGCCTTATCTCTAAGTATCTTGACCGACAATTTCAAGTCTTCATTGTTGAAACTAGACTGGAGGGTGCTCAAACCCACTAGACTTTGACGTAATGACTCCTTATTCAAGTAGCAGTTCTTCTGAAGCAATGCTATGCATTGTCCTAGAAGAGAAAACGATTCACTTCCCAGTTTGTCTGCTTGTTCAATCAACTTTTGAAGACGCAAGGCATATACGGATGTGTCCATAAATGATCCGGCTGCCACGCTTACATCTTGAGGGCACATTTGATACAATGCTTTAGCATCTGATACATCTCCAACAAAGTTATCTGATTCCAAGCGTGTAAAGAAGTCTCGTACCATCATTAACCAAACGACTCTCTTTGTATATAACAGACTATTGTCTGCTTTAGAGTCTAGAATATGTTCAAGTATTGCCTTTCCATACCTCCTTGATGACTCGATAATATCCTTCTTTTTAAGTTCTTTCAATGTGTTAGTATTTGCTTGAAAAGAAAGCAATATAACCTTCCTCCTCAACTCAACTAGGAATGGATGCCCCGATGTTTCATCGGTAAATAGAAAATCTTGGCCTTGGATTATAGATGGCGAAAGTACAGACCTTAATAATCTCATCATTTGTTGATAATCAACACCGTCCATTTGTGAACGTGGAAAGTTATCAAGCATCGTCTTTATCCCTTGTTTGAGTTGGATTCTCCAAGTAAATACTTGTGTCCACAGGTCAAGGGCACTACTTGATGGATCCACCACGATACCTTTAGGTTGTGTATGTACTGATTTGGCAAGTTCTTGGGATTGTTCTTCAAGAGTCAATGTATCGGAACTTACAACCTTGTCAATTGAATCCGCCCATTGCATAACAGATTCCTTTACTGTCGTGAGCTCTTTGCTTTCTTTTGCAAATGAGATGACGAGGTTTGTCTGCTCCTCCAACAACGTAGATATACTAATCACATCGACTTGGTACTTTGTTGTACTATTTCTCGTTGTTGGAGAAGACTCCTCATGAGACTTGAGGATTGCAGTAATAGAGCGATACTTTGTAAGCCATTGGGAACCTCTCTCATACTGATTCCGTACCCAAGTTCCAGTAGTTGCACATATTACCTTTTCATCAGCAATGGCAAAGTTTTGGACTTCCTTCTCGATACCTTGATTATGTTGTAACTTTTGACAAATCTTGATTCGTTTCTCCGACTTTAATGATAGAATAGCGGCTAACTTGTTGTTCAGGGCTTCAATCTGTTCGAATGGGAGCTTGGCGGTGGCAGATATGACCATCAACTGCTGCGCCTCGGCATTCCAATCAATTAGTTCCTCGCGTACATGGAGCTTTTCTTCTACGACAGATAAGACGGGACAGCGTATCAGTTCGGAAAGAGCTGATACAACCCCCTCCTTGCTCCTTAGAAAGGCATCTTGGGGGTTAGTCGAGCTGCTTTGGAGACGGGCTGATGCATTACTAATGATGTGGGTGTATGAGTAGCAGTTGGAAGATAGTAGTGTGATTGAATCCTTCGTATTGGCCACAAGTACGGCGGATAGATTAGACACCACACCCGTCGGAGGTGTTGGCAGTGTTGGTAAAGAGTTATACCGCTCAATGATACTCTGAACAAAAGCAGTCCTTTCACGGACAGCCTTGGCTTGGTTTAAATCAAGTATCCATCTTCTGATAGTAATGGCATCATTAATCACCCCTCGAGTAAGAGAGGACGGCAATGTCAATCCCGAGGAGTCTACCGTATGTTTGCCAAGAGGATTGAGATTACCCATAGGATGATCAGCTAGTACTGATCTTGGTGACGCCTCATCCTTGAGTCTTTGTAGTGACATGATGCAGTTATCGTCATCACCTGACACGGCACTACTAGATTCGGAGGGTACAACAGGCTGAGTACATGCCTGAATAGCACTCCAAGCTTCCATATCAAAAGAACTTGCCCGGCTGAGCTTTGTTGCCAACTTGTCTGTCCACTCAGTCAACTCAATTAATGATAGATTCATTTCTTCAGCTAATTGTAAATGTTTCTCAACATCACTATACGAGTAAAACTGTCCCGACTTTCCACTGTGCATATCACTTGACTTGTTTATCCAGTCAGAGGCTGGAGTCCAGAGATCATCAAACATTTTTACTACAATATTGACCAATGTTAACGTTGCCAAACTCTTCTTTGATAATTTGGACTTATCAGCCTTATCAAGTAGCTGATCAAGTAACATACCCAATGATTCATCAGATGTTAATGCCTTGGATGATAAGTTTTCAAATGTATAATGATCTAGTGCCCCGTCAATGTATCCAGTTCGTCTCTTCTTCCTTCCCTTTCTCTTGACAGTCTTATCATGAGGGTTGCATGATAGAGATCCGTTTAAATATCTAGCACAATTCAGAAGGAGTGAAAGTAGATCTTCTTTTGATACCTTGGTTGTATCATCTGATGGAGAATTCTCCTCCTCGGAGACTTTATGTAATACATCCAACATTACAGATTCACCCATTAGCCAATTACAAACCTTCTCTGAATCCTTAATACAATTCTTCAAATGCTTGACATACGATGATGTTGCTGCTGGGCCGGGACCAGCAGCAACATCATCGTTTGCGGCATCTTCTTCTTCATCATCATCATTCTGCGGAGATAGTTTTGTGGCAAGGTATTGTTGTTCTTGAAGTAGCTTCTTATATTCCAACATTGTACTACTGCTATTGTTCACAGTAGCAGCAGTATCTTGAATATCTTGTGATATCTCCGCCAACTTCTCTGTATCCTCTGGCAGACTCGTACTTGCCGATGATAGGCATAACCTGCTACTACTTTCATCATTGCCTAACAAATTTCCCTTATCCCAACAAAGTAATTCCAATGTACGTTTCGTCCAAGCTCTAACACTAGGTCGAACAACCTTGGGAGTTAATGCCATATCATATGTCACGCTTGTATCATCCCCCAAAAAATGGACAGTAAATGTAGGTTGTCCACCATTTTCGATATCTAACTTGTACGAAAGGATATGTGCATCATACCAATCTATATCATCTTCTCCGTCATCTTCGCTACTACTGCCACTTTCATCAATTTCACTATCAGTTAATTCTTCTCGTTTACGTTGTCGTGTTTGATGTAATTGAGTTAATGGTACATCATCCATATCCATACCATCGTCTGTTCCACCCTTCTGTTGCTGCTGTTGTAATCTCTTCCTTTTCAATTCACGAAATTCACCAATGGCAATACGTTCATCACCATTCGATACCTTCTCAACACAATCTAAGAAACGTTGAACTTCCGGCTTACTACGAAATTTATACCCAAGTTGTGGTGAATAATAATATAAGTCAGATGCTTGTTGTCCCTCCTTATTGGTTGTTAGACGAGGTACTGTACGTGTAACCCAACCATTTGGAAAGTTTGCAGCTGGAGTAGTTGGATATTGTAATTCACGTGTTGATACATTAGACTTGATGGAACCAATTTTTTGTCCTGTGGAAGATAGTAATTGTATTGCACCACTCATTGTTTCATGTACTTTAGTTGTTGTTGTTGTAGACTTTTGTTTATTATTAATTGGTACATATCGTTCAAACATTAATAGCATTGGACGTTCAATATCTTTTAATATACCAATAGTATTATGAAATGATGTCTTATCTGTAATACTAATACCCATTTCTTGAAATGTTTTACCATTCACGCCTACTAATCTATCATTTGGTTTTATAATATTAGCGTTGGGTGATGATGCTGATATTTCTTTGACAGTGATTTGACTTTGATTGATTAGTATTAGTGAGAGACCGAGTGATGTTGTTGTGAATAGTGCATCGAGCTTTTGTAGCCGTTTGTTTGATTGGTGTTTTTGAGGATGTGAATTTGATTGATGTTTGAGTTGTGGCGATTGATGAGCAGGCTGTGGCGGAGATTCTTGGTGAGCTGCCGGTACTGCTGATGCGGCTGGAATTGTCTGTATCGAGTTCTTCTGCTGCTCCGCAGTAGACGTAGTTGTGGCCATCATCCCATTCGCAACCTCTTTGGACTTACTTTCCTTTGTCAAATCTACAACGCTCCCATTCTTTATCTCCATCTTCTTATCAGCCGTTTCTGCCATGATAACATCCTTATTCCCCTCCTCTTCTTTATTAACCTCTTCTTTCTTATCCACAGCTTGGCCATTCCCTTCTTCTAACTGGGGCATTACAACATCCTTAACTTTATCTTCTTTAACTTCATCATCATCAGGCTCAGGATCCCAAAAAACCTCCCACCATTTATTAACTAATGAATCTGCCCATATTTTTAATTCTGTTGATGATAGTTGTTGCTCTTGTTGGTTTGTTGCTTTTGTTTTAATGACTGAGGTTTGTTTGACATTAGTTGGGGTTGAGGATTGGGTTTGGGGATGATTAGATTGAGAAGTTTGATTGTTTTGAGTAGTTGCAATTTGATTTGTATGTTGCAAACTATCAGAGGATTGTTTGACTGGTTCAATCTCCATCTTTGTATCTTCACTTTTCATATCTGTTTCCAACTTAACATTATCTAATTCATCTGTAGGACACTGTTCAATTTTAAGTTGTTCATGTTTTATACCCATACTTTGACCTTCTTGCTGTGTTGACTGCTGCATACCTCCAGCAGATACCGCCGCCGCCGTACTAATACGGTGTATAGATTGAGAGTTGTCCGTTTTAGCTGCAGCAGCAGTAGCAGTATTAGTATCATTCATAGTTGTATCGTCTTCATCAGTACTCTCTCCTTTGATATCAAAAGATGATGATGTTTTTATCTGCCGATTTTGTTGTGAAGTAGATATATCCGACGCCGCCGATTCTGCTGCTACCGAGGGTTTATCGGTATTATCGTTGACTGCAGTTGAAGTATTAGGCTGTGTACTACTCTCCATCTTCTTCTCCAATTTAATTAATTATACTTGCAGTTCAACCACACAATAAAGCCAGCTGTTCAATTATTAATGTTTAGTCCACCTTGCGGTATCCTAAAAGATAGGTCTAAGATATCTTCACGTGCTGTTGTCAGCAATTATACATACAGATGAGCTATATCTACTGTAGACCTCCTAGGAATTAGATAGTGCTAGCCAACCACAATCAATACAATACTATCTCTTTACTGGAAAATTTTCGCTCTAGCGAAATTTTTTGTAGTTAGTCTATTTAGTTAGATAAAAGTCCTCCTTAACATGCTTGTAGCCCCATTAAACCTATATTTTTCTGAAAGCTGAGATGATAAGCTTCAATTTGGTATACGGTTCTGCATACTTTCTAAGCTTTCTTCGTCCTGAAAATGGTTGCTGAAGTTCGACCAAATTTCTTCAAATTTTAGGCCAATGAAATTTTTTTTTGCAATTACACTCTCATGGAATCATAGTAATTCCTCCGTAGAGTCTACGTGAAATTACTCTTATCACCCCCTACTATTGGCTCCATGGCGGATAAAGACGCCGCGGCAGCCGCTGCTATGGCACCTACACAGCAACAACCAGCAATTAATGATGCCACAATACCTATTGCTCAAGTTGTGGTGGCTGGTGCTGCTCAAAATATATCACAAGCTTTGCCAACAGTGGCAGCAACACCAATGCGGCAATTGCAATTTTCTGCTGACCAAGGCAGTGCTGTTTCATCTATAACCGATGGGCCGCCATCCGCTGCTGCTAATACCATGCCGCCACCGGCTAATAATAATTATAAACGTGCTGCTACATCTACTATGCCTCCACCCCCGAAGAGACACCACCCCGACTTTACAAAACCACATAATGATGATAAGTCATTTAATTCTGGTGACGATTCGAATGGATGGATTGTTGAAGAAGATAAGGTAATGGGTATGGTAATAAACGGAATTAATGCCGAAGAGGATGAAGCCGATAATTGTGATGATGATAAAATGAAACAGATAACGGAGATGGATTATTTAATAGATGATGAGGAGGAGGGTAATCCAGATAATTTACAACAAGAAAAAATATATGAAACAATTCAAGTTACACCAACTAGTCACGGTAATGCACAATTAAAAGAGATGTGTAGAGCAACTAATTTAATTGTTAGTGGTAATAAGAAGGCTTTATTTGAGCGTATTAGAGATAGTGGGAACGTATTAGTTAAGAAAGTTAATGACGATTTATTTGAGTTTCAGAAGGAGGTTACGTCTGGGATGAAGGGATTACCAACTTGGGTATTGCTTAACCCACAAGTGGCACCAACTATCGAGGGGATTAATATGGAAACGGGGGCGCAACGTGGTTTTCATAATCCGACGAATCCGGAGAATGTATCAGCAGCCACGAAGCACAATTATTTAACCTCGGAAGTTGATCGTATCAAGAGGCCGCAGTTTTCATATCATTCGAAGAAGAGTCCTCCGTCAACAACTGCCCAACCATCTACGTCTACGGCCCAATCCAACACACATAATAATACAACTCCGCCCGGTTCGAGTGCACATGATAATAATACAACTCCGCCCGAGCCCGAGCCGACTCCTTCACCACCCGAACGTGGTGGTCCGTCACCCGAAGCAAAGGATAAGATCGGTGATCTTAGGAAAGCCCGCCCAAAGGACTTCTTTGATTTAATAATTACACCTGAGTTTATTGAGAAGACATTGGTAGCATGCACAAATGCACGTGCCGCAGCAGATGGTGCCGGTTCACAAATGTATGAAGACTTTATGCCTTTTAGCGTTGAGGAGGCAAACAAGATGATTGGTCTTTTATTTGCTAATGGACTAACACCTAAGCCAGCCATGGAGTTATGGTTCTTAACTAAACGAGAAAGTTTGTTATTTGGTAATGACTTTATATCATACTATTTAGATAAAGTCAACCCCAGTACAGGAAAGAAGATCAAAGGTAAGATTGGTTTTGTGTCTGTACATTCGTATTGAGCTGCCATATCCCTGGGAAATGTCCCACTAACCAATCCATCCACTTCATAAACAATCCATCTACCAATCCACTTACAAAAGGGCTACGCCGCTGGAAACATTGGCGTAGGTACATGTGTTGTTATGACTTTCGTGTTGATGCTAAAGCAGAGACTGCCAAGAATCCTCTCTTCAAGGTGCAACTCCTACTTGATGAGATCAATCGTCAATCAAAGAAGATGTGGACAACAGGCAAGTGGGTGTCTATTGATGAACAGACACTCGGGTTTAAGGGTAGAAGTGGTATGAAACTTCGTATCTCGTACAAGAAGGAAGGGGATGGCTTCCAATGTGATGCAGTGTGTGAAAATGGATACACTTTTGCCTTTTGGTTCCGCCATGGCGATGCACCGACCCTTCCTGATGAATACAAGCATCTCAATCTATCACCCACCTCCCGGCGTGTAGTATGGCTAGCATTGCAATTGTCTAATAAATGGACACGCATTTTCATGGACAACCTCTTCAACTCAAGGAGACTATTCACTGCTCTCTACATTGCCGAGGCATTAGCTCATGGTGTCGTGCGGACCTCAAATCGAGGTATGCCTCCTGAAATAAGACAGCAAGAGGAGAAGAATGAGAAGCAGGCCGAGCTGCTTTATGGTACCACCAAGGCAGCAAAGCTAGTGAACGATCCAGAGTGCCCTGACTTGTTGGCTGTATCAGTCTATGACACCAAGCCTGTACATTTGATGACCACAGTTGAAGAAGATATACACTGGGTAGAGAAGAAGAGAAAGGTATGGAGTGCTGTGCACAAAGATATACAGTTAATTGGATTCCTCCGTCTCAATTGGATTGATGACTACAATAACAACATGAACAGCACAGATATAGCAGATCAGCTAAGGAATGTTTATCGTCCCGATCATTGGCTGCGTAACCGTAAGTGGTGGTGGGCCTTCTTTATTTGGGGAGTTGGAGTTGCCGGAGTTAATGCCTGGAAGATATACGAGGAAATGTATGCCGAGGCAGAAGCGGATGGCAAACCACTTCCTCCAAAGTGGAGCCATTGTGAATTCTTGGAACAGTTGGTATATGACCTCATCTGCCCCAACGCGAGCAGGGATATTGTCAATCTATTTTCAGGTATGGATGATGAGACATTTGCTTCGGAGGTACGTACTACTCGATCAATGTCTTCCTTCGGTACATTAGGGGCATCTACAGATATGAATGAAGACGTGGATCTAACATGTGATTCGGGCATTAAAGATTATTGTGACAATAATAAACCAGAGAGCATGACTAAGCCTCGTATGGAGGGAGGTTACTTCTCTCGTCGATTGGATGGGCGTATGCATGGTTCAGTGCCTAGTGTTGGTGATAGTTCATGTCAATACTGCCGTTACCAATATAAACATATGATAAGCGAGGAAGAACAAAAGACATCTGGTTGGATGAAACAGAATAGGACGCAAACAATGAGGTGTTTGGTATGCAATGTTGACCTCTGTCCTAGGTGTAATATGGAATTTCATGGCTTTGATATGGCAAATACGGCTCAACTAATGGGAAAAGATAGGTAATAATGTTAGAATATGGTTTGTATATACTCCCCTACTATATTGCAATGACTGCGTCATCTCTCTTTATGATCTACATGCAATATAGTAGGGTGAAAGCACGTACGAAGTCCCCCCTTCTCTAAATAGTTGGGAATAAAGTTAGCAACCGTTTAGCGATATCCTACGTAGGAACTAGTGATTTCCTTCTCAATATCCCTATAAGTTTTATTTCTCTAGAGCGCAAATTTTTGTGGCCGGTAAAGAGATACACTAAATTTTCTTAATTAAAATTGCATGAGAGGTAGTAGGGTAGGGAGTAAAAGTAAGATATGGCGATGCAACGATGAACAAACAACAGAGGGAGTCTCTCTTTACCTTCGTTTACTCTACTCTACACTCAACAATTGTATAATATAATATCCATCGATATCGGTGTTATTGTACGATTCTTAGGATTGGCCTGCTAGCTCGATAGGCCGATAGATGAAGTATAGAAAAAGTGATCACATGATGTGCACAAAATTTTCCTAACCACCACAGCCACAAACTACGATGGCTTGCAAATGTTTGCAAATGTATTGCAAATATGTATTATTAATCATTTGAAATCATATTTAGTCCTTAAAACAACCTAACATAATGATCAAGGCATACGAGATACCTTGATAAGGCATATAGCAGATCGATCAAATCAAAAATAGATATGTTGAGCTGATTAGATTGCCGACGCCGATATGCAAGGTTAAAGTTTAATAATGGGTAGAATAAGTTGGACGGATTGACAATATGATACGATGGAGATTACTCATCCAATATTGAGAATTAAAAAAAGCACAACCCCCCGCCTATCTCGCAACAACAACATGACATCATTAGAATCCTTCCACAATGTTTAAAAAGTTTTTCCTAATAACAATTATGTGAATCTTCTCTATACCTATTCGAGAAGGTTCAACGATGATCTATTATCTCGTGTATCCTGCACGGCATTTGATTTCATGACTTTGACTTGAGAGAACACGTAATAGATCTATTTCCTAAGGTTTCTTCTGATAAATACACGATAATGTACTTCTTGATCGGCGGTGTGGATGTGCCTTGGCTACTAACGATAATTCTTGACTTGGCTTGGGGGACACATCACAAATCAAATTTGAGATTTAAGCGGAGCAGTAACCCGTGAGACTCCTCTTGCTAGGTGTAACACAAGTTGAGGCACCACAACAACAGCATGAGCCAGGTGGGCCACCATTACATACGTATCGATTACAACGTTTATCTTTGACGCAGAACCCACCATCCGGTTCAGCACAGCTGCCAGTGGGAGGACCACTTCCTGAACCAGGTTTACACACTGCCACATCAGTACCTTCCTCGTTACAGAATGAGTCAAAGTTGTCGGCCGCGTTGTCTGTGCAATCACCGCAACTAGTTCCAGAGGAAATGCTCACATGAATGCACGATAACTTACTCCTGGCATGCTCGTGCATCGTAACTGCCCTAGCTGGTGTCCAAATATTATTTTCATTACCCGCACTAGGGTACATGATGTTTGCTCTTGTTGTGCTATCGTGCTCCGCATTAAAGTTGTGGCCCTATTTGGTTTGGTTTGTTGAATGTGGTTGAATGTTAGAATCACGTGGGGGGTGCAATATTTAACTGAAAGAACATCAATACTCACGAGCTCATGTGAAACGACCATGGCATTTTGATCCTGATTAGAGGAATAGAGCTGAGAAACACCAGATCCATATGCCGAGTTGCAAACCACTCCCAAATAGGCACAACCAATTGTACTGCCATTCATACCTTTACTCCAGATACCATGACGAAGGGCCTTGTTATTAGACAGGCCCGATCGGAAATCATCAAGCAAGTTGTTACCACCACTACAGACTTCGTTATTGGATGCAACCATATTAGTAAAAGCTGAGGTACCAATATCATCAATGGATACATGTGGAACAATCCTAACACCAGTAAAACTAAAGTCTGACATGACTTGTTCCATCATGTAAGTTACTACAGTTACAGCTTGGCTCGTTCCTCCAAGGGAATTAACAGCATCGTGTGATACATCAAACTGAACTTCCACATTGATATACTTGGGTAATGATGAGGAAGAGGGTGGTGGGATAGTAACTTCCACACGGCGGTGAACCTCATTATCAATCTTGGCTAGGAAGCGGCCTTCGTCGATATCAGGGACAACTGCTTCACCGTATTGATACTTGGATAGGGCGGCCTTGTTGACTTGTTTTGGGTTGTACTTGACATAAGTGCCACCAACGTTCTCGGTAACAATCTTATCACCTGATGTGGTACGCTCGACAATGTAACTAATGTCATCTGAGTTGCTGATAACAGTAACATCGGTGGTATCATCTACGGAGGCCTTATAGAGACTAGGGGGCACAACAGACGCACCCGATTCAGTAGTAAAGGTAATGGGTAAATCTTGTTCCTCCATATCAGCAATACAACGGATCTGATTCGATGAACCAAGAGTAAAGCAACCATCTGCAATATCCTCAATGGTGGTTACTTCAGCATCTGGACTGAGCATCTTTTCGTCCTTGAACTTATCTAAGTCTGGCGGACCATTACCATTGCCATTGCCAGGTGTGGATCCGGTAAAGGGGTTGCCATTGAGGCCACGGCCATCATCAGAATGGGGAGCATTAATATCATTTCTGAGATTCCTCGACGATGATGATACTTCGGCAGCGGATACCGCGTTGGAGACGATGAAGAGAGCTGATGCTAGAGATGAGAGTTTCATATTGCAATATTTGTTTGATGTTTGATATGATTGATATTGATAGTTGATTGAAATTGAATTATGAGATGATGATGGCAATAGCAGCTGCTAATGATTGGGTGATTCTTAAACTATCAACAGCACTTGAACGGCTATTGATATCCGTGATTGCAATTACGATCAAGAGGGCTATTGATACATTCATCGGTGTAATAGGTACTTGCAGATCATTTTACAGAACAAATGTCTTGATATGAGTATTACTGTACATACATATGTATGTTATTTATTTATACTAATCAAAAGAAGAGTATTGTTACCCAGTGGTCTAAATGAAAGTCATTGTCGTATTGGCTAAGACCTGAGTACCTAATTGAGCTTAGGGGGCGGGTTAACCTTAATCCAGTCAGGATACTGAAAAGATACCATCCACCATGAGCGAGAGGCTTGCTTAGTCCAGCGATAGTGTGTGCACTTTGTGCTATTGGCTATTGGTTGTTATGATATGAAGAGCAGCATGAATTCAATAATCATATCTTCCTTCTTCTTAGTACTACTCTGTTGTTTATCGGATAATTCAGTTTCATCATCCGCTATATCACAATTAGAGGTAGCATCAACTTCTTCTTCACAACCATCCATTATTGCAAACACAAACGATGATGCACCAACTAATACATCAACATATTCCAATACGATACTACATCAATCTACATCAACACAAGATACATATGTAAAAGCTTCGCCATTAAGTGTGGCGGCAGTTTGCAATGATGGTATTGTTATGATATCATTGCATTATAATGTTGATATTGATGAAGATGTAGAAAAAGATGTAGAGATGACCTCCTCCTCCTCATCTACTACTGCTAATGAAGACAAAGAAGATAATAACACTGAACTAGCATCTGAAAAGGCACAAGAAATATTAGACACAATAAGCAATGATGATACTGCGTATACAGCCTTGGTTGAGAAAAAGTCAATAGATCATATACAACAACAAAAACAACAAGTTGCATTAACAAATAAAATATTTCGTGATCTACCACTATCAACACGAGGTCCATTACGAATTGAACCAATCTACGAAAGTAGTAAATCAACAACATCATCAAGTAGAGGAGAACCACCACCAATGGCATTACTAACAGCAGGATGGCGTACTGATGGTATAACATTATGTGATGCGGCACGAGAATTGATTAGTGAGGAAGTTAGATTGTATTGTTTACCTACTTTAGTTGGCATTTCAACTGAGAATGATGATAAGAAGGAAACATCTGTAATAGAAGAAGATGGACAAGTTAATAGAAAGCTGATAGAAAACAAACATCCAACTCTAGATGTTGTTGTGAAGAAGGATGCCATCTTAGATAACAATACTATGATGCAAAAGCATCATCAACAAGAACAACCAAGTAAACCATACTACGGACGAAGAATAGCCGAAGGTTTATCATATTACTTAGCCAAATGTACATTCTCAGAAGGGATACGATCATTATCAACAATTGGATTATTAGCATGTGGTACTGCTACTGTCACCAAAGGAGGTAGTGGTGGTGGAAGTTTATACCTAGTAGATGCCACGGGTATACATTCCGTACGTGCACATGCCATTGGTAATGGATCAAATAATATACATAAACGTATGGTGTATGTAGATTTTAAGACTATGGATTGTCAAGAGGGACTTAGGGTGTCGTTACGTTTGATTGCAGAGGAGGGTGGATTGGTAACAAAGAGTAGTTCTTCTGAAGATATTAAGGAGAGTGTCCAAGAAGATGAAGTGCAAGATGTGAAGAAATCAAGTATAATGGCTAAGCCTGCCTTTCTTACCAAACGAAAGAGTCAAAAGAAGAATGAGAATGAAGTGGAGAGCCCATCTTCACAACCAAGTAGTAGTTGGGTCATACCATCGAATACTGCTGTAGAATTGGGCATAATAAAAAGTGGCGATGGAAGGATGAGACGGATACGATTGTCATCTCTGTATTCATAGATAGTAACGTATAAAATCTTCTCAACTCTTAAGTTTATTTTAGACATCACAGCGCACTATGTATCTAACTATGCTTCGGCGGTGCAAAAGTTCTCATGCTGGAGTTTACCTCTCAGTTCTCTAAATGTTTTTGAACATCGGCTACATTTATAGACAGTAGCCGATGATATACTACTGCTGTTATTACCTTGAGCAATTTCCGAGGACAATGGTATAAATTCCATTTCATGACGAATCTTGTCCATTTCAGAGGTATATTGATAATCACAGATCGGACATGACTCGCCTGGCTGTTTGTTCTTGCCTTCTTGGGTGGGAATCTTTTCATCCCCTGCTCCACTATACCAATCGGGTTTGACGTTCAAGTGTAGTCCAGTATGTTTGGCACGTTGATGATCAAGTAAGGCTTGTTTGTGTGGAAATATTCTCCTTTTTGATGGTTTCTCATTCGATTGAGTGTCGCATAGAGTACATATCCATGGAGGTCCCGTCACTTCCTTCATCTCATTGGAAAATATAGCTTGACTCGCACTACTACTACTATCCTTTAGCTTTCTCTTTTTATTCTTCTTCTTACTCTTTTCCATGTTCCATACTTTCACCTCGTCAGAGTCGGGGTGAGAACACATCATGTGATTCTTGAGTGATCGTGATTCGTCGAAACCTTTTGAACAGTATTTGCATGGATGTGCACATTCATTGTTGGATGACACCGATTCAGATAAAGTTGACGTTGATTTAGTGCTTGGCGTATCTTGTTCGTTTTTGTCAGTTGTATACATGGATTCCCAAGGAAGCAGACAAACATTATGTGCAGCCTCGATATCAGTATTTGGATAATCACATGCCCTTCCAAAGACTAATGTTTCACTATCATTCTGACTCCTACAACTATTATTGCTAACAGGACAACATTGATCTTCGTATTGTTGTTGCATACGACGTCTATTGGCAAAGCTTCTACCACTTTGATGTCTTCTCAGTTTGTAATATGTCTTGTTATTACCTTCATCTGACTTTTCTCTTTGTGCATCATTCTTTACTGGTGACGGCGGAGGTATAAACTCACCACGTCGTAACAATACCAATCCATGTCTAGCTGCACCTTGTATACATTTCCATCGTTCACATTGACCAATAACAAGAGTCAAGTGTAATACTCCACTTTTAGACAGTCGTTTGGTCACAGCAAAAAAGAAGTGTTGAAGAAATCTAGAATGTAGTTGTGCATCTTCAGTACCTAAATGTGGATGGTTGAATATAACATGATTGTATGATTTGGTTACTGTGTTGTTGGTGGTAGTATCATCTTTGTAATTTGATGCATCCACTGCATTAACTCCATGCAAAATTGTTGTATCGATTTGTATTCTACTACCATCTAATGATGTGTTTGTATCTGTCTTACAATTAGAGTTGGTAGAAGGGGTACTATCGGAGCATGTTCGTATATTTCTCAATATAAACTCTATATCCTTATACTTATCACGAAGCTCTGACAAGGTGTCGACTCCGGTACAAGTAATCGAGTAATTGATACTGTTGCTGTAATTTTGTGGTTGTGATGTTGTAGTGTTGTTGGTATCTGATTTCTTCTCTAATACTTTAACTACCGACTTATCATTTGCAGATGATAAAGATGCAATATATCGGCACATATCTAAGGAGTAGGTGAAGTCTCCCTCTCCTAATAGGAGGAAGGATTTGCTCACCATCTTTGCCTACTTTGCCTTTGTCTAAGTGGAGTGTATTTTGGGGGGCGACGGGGAAATTTCCCCTCCAAAAAACACAACTGCAATTGAAGAGATTTTGATAGGGGAAGACAATAGTAGACAGAAACGATCAATATATAGGAATGAGCTCTCTGTATAACTAGTAGATAGTAGCAATTCATTCGTCGGTTTATTTCTAGCAGCTAGCAGTAGTAACACAGCGATATGAATTCTAACAATACATCCAAAAAAAGTTCGAAACTATCATCATCTCGTAGACGTAGAAAACGGAGAGAGAGTAGTCGACAAGCCCTTGATACGGACCCGACGATAAACAGCGATCAGAATGATAGTAATACTAATGCAAACAGCACGGCTTCGGACGATGGGCAAAACAAAAGGGTGAAAGTAGATGCATCAACAACAAATTTTGAAGGTGCACCATCTCATCAAAAATCAACTCCAAAGGTTGATAATCTATCGAATAAACCATCATCGTTATCGTCCAATAATAATGCTGGTATACAACTACACACTAGTACAACAAATACCGGTACGATTAGGACTAGCAACAGTAGTATTAGTACTATCTCAACGTTATCATCATCAAGAAATAAACTATCGAAGAAATTATCAGCAACTTTTAATAAACGTCGAGATAGTAGTAGTATTGGTAATACTGCAAAGAAAAATCTACACAATGTAAGAAAAGAATCGGTTGTTTCATCATCTGATTGTGCGGGTGTTGAGGGTGGAGGAGACAATGAAGATAAGAGTTTGGCAAAAGAACTCTTTAAAAATGAGGAGTTATCTCATAATGTTAGTGAATCATGTTCAAATAATATGGGTGCTTCTAATAAGAATGTATTTCCAGATGAGGAATTTAACGATGATATTGCCGATGAGGATTACATGAAGGTAAATATCCCTTCTAATAGAGTGTCTACTGATAATTCAGTAACGAATGAGTTTGACAATAACGATGAAGAGATGATGGCAAATTTAGATGCATTTGATGCACTTTCCAAGTCAAACAATAGTAGTAGTGAGGGTGATATGAAACAACCATCGAATATAGACACGGCAAATGGCAAAGATGGTATTATCAAGGCGGCGGCATCTTCATCTAATGGAAAGTGTAATGATGTTACATCATCTACTGATATTTCTGGAGTAGAATCGGTAGTACCCTCCCCACCTCAGGGCGGTGCACTTGTGGCAACAAATTTCTCTAATGGAATTTCAACGAATGTTCCTAAAGCAGAAGAATCGGTAGTACCTTCATCCGCCGCCCCCACACTAACTCAAGTATTACAGGAACATAATGACGATGAGTTTGCCGAGGTTGATTTGACAGCTATATCGTCTGCTAAGAAGCAGCAACCGCCACCACTAACCAATCATGAGAAGAAGATTTGTTCGAGCTCCATTGATAACGTCAGTAACATACAACAAATTACTGATAAGAATATTACACGGACTAATGAGAATGAGAAGGCAGCAGCATTAAATCAATCAACTAATCATGCCGATAGTAAGGAAAAGTCAAACGATAGTATAGGCCAAGGTAATAATCACACGGTAAATTGTTCCAATGCCAATAACACAGGTAATCAGGATGATTTGGATGTGGACAACAAGCAGGATGAATCTTTGGCAACTTCGTCAGAAGAGACTGACCTGCCGCCAGATAACAAGATTTCCAATGAGACAAACCTGATGCTATGTAATAGTGATAAACAGGAGACAGAAGCCTGCACATCTTCCTCACCTGCAGAAACAAAAGAGAAAGAAAATAACGAGCCAATGGCAAAGGCAGACGATATGTTCTATCCAGATGATAATACTAGCAACGCTACAGATGAGAAATCAAACTCAAAACAGCCTAGTATAAAAAGTGAACAACCTACCAAACAAATATCATTGACACAACTAGGCTGTCTGAAGCCTGCAGAAGAAGTTAAGAGTATCAATCAGAGCTTTGCCGCTGTAAAAAGAGAAAAGACCAAACCTCCCAGTCCAGCTGAACAAAAGCCGTCTTCAAATACCAAGAGCAAGAAGGTCAAATCATCAGGACCTAATCTAACGAAGAGTGCAGATCAACCTACACTAACTCAAGCAGACTATCTCACAGATGAGAAGACTGTCCATACAACAAAGCAGCAAGTATGTGTGAGGAGTAACGATGGTATTGGATTTCAATCAGTTACGATTACAAAAGATTTGAAAGATCAAACATATTCAACAGGTGACATTTGGTACTCAGAGTCTGACGAAGGAATAGCGTATATGTTAGGAAGAATCGACACTGAAGGTACTGTATACAAAGCGGAGATAGCCAAGATGTATATAAGACTTGAGAAGACTTATATCGGTGCAGAGCAAGCAGCCAATGTAGTTGAAAAGAACCCCAACTTAGCGTGGGTAATGGTAGAAGAGCATCCATTGATCCCAAATGATAGGAAAGTCCAACTCAAATCACTATCCAACAAGATGAGTGACGAGGAGAAGCCCACAACGACACTCTATTACAAAGAAGACTCACCAACATATGCCTATTACAACAAGTACGATGAGGATCAGTTTACTCCGCCTCTTCAGAATAGTGAGAAACCAGCAGTGCTTGATTTGTTTGCCGGATGTGGAGGCATGAGTACTGGACTTCACAACTCGGGCTGGACTGTCAAGTATGAGTTAGAGAAGAATCAATCATGTGTGGATACGTTACGAAAGAATAAAAAGAAGAAGACGAAGAAGATCTTCAGTAAGGATATATCTCAGTTCCTTAGAGAGATCGAGTCCGGAGCGATAACGCTGGAGGATATTACTTATATACATGCCTCTCCGCCCTGCCAAGGATTCTCGCTTGTCAATACTTCAGGAGGGAATAACGACTGGCAGAACAAGCAGTGTACCATTGACTTTCTCAAGGTTGTTCAACATGTTCAACCTCCATTCGTCTCGATGGAGAACGTCCCGGGTATGGCTGCTGAAAAGAAAGGTGGCGATTCAAAGAAGTATAACAAAGAGTATCTTCAATTTGTTATGAGTAGTCTTCTCTCATTGGGATACAACGTTAGCTTTACAATGGCTGTGGCAAGTTCATATGGAGATCCACAAGATAGGAAGCGTATCATTCTGTTTGCATCGAAAGGATACAAACTTCCATCAATGATAGCACCTACTCATGATGGTGAGGGTTTGGAACCAATCGTTACTGTTCAAGATGTGTTACAGGATCTTGAAGATGTCGATCCCAACTGTCCTGGTAGAATCAAGTTAAATGGAAAGACCGTGCAAGGTCACTTTGTTGAAGGGACAGCAAAGGTTCAAAACAGTAAAGATGATGATATGAGGTTGTATGCGGATCATCCGGCAAAAACAATTAAGAAGGATATCAAAATATTGCACTATAGGCTGGAACGATACCTTACTATTCTTGAGAAGAAGCGGCTAATGAGCTTCCCAGACTCTCTTGAGCTCTGTGGTTCCAAGAAGGATATGAAAGATCAAATTGGTAATAGTGTACCTTGCTGCTTCGCCAAGGCAATTGGTCAATCTGTAATGGAGAGCTACCTCCTTGGCGCTGTTTCATCTACCTCTGAGTAAACAAGTATAAGTTGTATATTAAGCTAAAGATAAGAAGTAGGTGTATCATATCCAACTAAGTAGTTAAGATGCTACATTCCTTCTTGTGGAGCATGTCCTTTATACTCCGCAGAGAAGGCACCCTCTCCACCTGTCAAACTCCTCAAGCTATTGGCATATCCTAATATCTCAAGCAGCGGAACTTCGGCTCGTACCATTGACTTGACATGATCTCCTCCACTACTACTTCCACCCTCGTCAGCCATGGCAACATCATCTACAGTTCCTCTTCTTCCTGTCAAGTCGGAGAGTACATCCCCAACTCTACCAGTTGGAACTGATATCTCGACATTCATCTTGGGTTCTAATATCAACATTCGATCTTCTTTGGCCATTGTTTCCAGCAGAGTCGTTACAGCATTCGCAGCGGCAGCTCTCATAGAGCCAGGTAATGTATCTTGACTGGATAGTTCGGTATCAACGTCGACAATATGACATTCCATATTAGCCAACGGGTAAGGACCGAGTCGTCCACGTTTTAATGAGCCACGTACTCCCGACAAGAGGGCACGTAAAGCAGGTGAATACTTGTGTTCTGATTCATCCTCCGAAGAGGAAGGATTAGGATCGAGATTAAAGTATTCTCGAGTCTTTGATGACATTGAAACTGTCGGATCTTCTGGAGAAATGCACAAATCATGATGATGTGATTGTCTCAATTGTAAGTGCACGGCACCTTGTAACCGAACACCACCGACTGTACGATCGTATTCAAGTAGACCATCCGTTTCGGCAACCTCTCCATCTTCAAGCAGTACCATTTCTCTATATGCTACAGCCGGTTTACCCGTTCGCACTTCTACTCCAAATTCACGTCTTAATCGATCTAATACAATCTCCATATGTAGTTCACCTAAGCCTGATATTAATGTTGTCGTTGCAGTTTCTTCAACTACCAAACTTGGATCTTCCACAACTAATAACGCCAATGCTGCCGACAGACGTGATTGTTCCGATGCTGAGTTGGCCTCAACTCGTAGTGTCAAGACAGGTCGAGGCGATGTTAAGCCAGCTAAATGCACTCCATCCATGTATTGTTTCACGTGTATATCGCTGCCTTTCTTGTTCTTCTTTGTTGTCTTATTTTTATTGTCGCTTGCATCGCTACTACCGGCGGAGGTTAATAAAAGTGTATCACCAGTAACAACACTTTTCAACCCAACTAATGCACAAACATCACCAGATCGACATGACCCCTCGGGCAAATTACCAAATGTCCCACCAGCCAATTCCAACATGCCACCTATCCGTTCTATAGGATGTTTCTGCTTCTTATTCTTGCCTTCTTCTGCAATACTATTATTGATATTACTAGGTGAAATGACACGAACACTATCTCTAGCCTTGAGTATACCAGAATAGACACGTGCAAATGCCACTCGTCCATCACCCGATCCACCCCTCCCTTTCATATGCAAGACTTTGAATACATATGCCAATGTTGATGTATTGAGTGGATGGCCTAAGGTGTGGTCTGTCTCTTTTTGTTGTTTAGACTGCTGCTGGTGTTGCTTCTTTTTTTGTTGACTACTATTACTACCCAACATACTAAGCCGTGGCGGCAATCTATCCAAAGGACATGGTAAATACTCAGCAACACAATCTAATACAGGTTCAACACCCAATCCTCGCAATGCCGCCCCGCATAATGTAGGCATTACCTTTCGTTGTAATGTCATTCGTTTTAAGGATGATTGTATATCTGTTATTGATATATAGTTATGAAAATTATCTTCATCTTCCATCGTTGCTTCAAGATATAAATCTTCCATGACTTCATCAACATTTGCTAAATTTGATATTAAATCACGATGTGCTTCCATTGCATTCTTGACTAATGTTGGATTACTCTCCTTGGCATTATTGGTTGTTAATGATATGACAGTTGGAGTTGCCTCTTCCATACTTGATGATTCAATGTTGGATGGGTAGATGATTGCTCGAAGATTGATTAAATCTATCATACCAATAAAGGTACCATGTGGTGGTGGTTGTGTATCATTCAATGTACCGGCAACTATATCCTCTCCTAATCTCTCTCTTCCAACTCTTCCATCTGTACTTCCTCTTTCTCCATTCACACCACTACTACCAGGACTACCAACCCTATACAAAGGTAACTGTACAACCAATGGATTACTACCATGTAACTTCCGTTTCACAGTATCAACTGCATAATTAAAGTCGGAACCTTCTCTATCCATTTTATTAATATACATTATTGTTGGTAGTGGTTCATGTGTATGTGATCCGTGTAGTGCTGATTTATTCTTTCTTTTGGTATCTGTTTTGTAGTCATCTTTACCTGTATTATCCTCTTCTGCTTCTGATGATGATGCAGATGATGAACTAGAACTGTCAGTATTACGAATGGCACGCCAGACAGTTTCAGTCTGTGCCTGTACACCCGCCACTGCATCAACTACCAATACTGCACCATCCAATACAGCCACTGATCGATGCACCTCCACTGAAAAGTCCACATGTCCAGGAGTATCGATTAAGTTTATTGATACTTGCTGTGGCTCTTTTATACTTGAACTATTGTTACTTGTACTAGTAGTAGTAGTAGAGGGAGGGACAATCCAATCAAAACAAACAGCAGCTGATTGTATCGTAATACCCCTTTCCCTTTCAGCCGGCAAGTAATCTGTGACTGTATCTCCAGTATCTACACTGCCTGTATTATGAATTAGTCCTGATAATGCTAACATTCTTTCTGTGACGGTTGTCTTGCCGGCATCAACGTGTGCGAATATACCTACGTTTCGTATTTTAGATAGACGATTTGTTAGTGGATTTGATTTGATTGAGGATTGTTCAGTGTCGGAGTCGTCAGAGTCTGATTCTGATAGTGTTGAAAACCAGTGTTGTTGATAATGTTGTAAGCTGAGTTGTGGTATTGATGAGTACTTCGTGATGTTATTTTGCAATGATGTTTGCATTAGATTATTATTGTTAGCAGATGTTGTGCATATCATATGTCTCTTTTGTTGCTGTACATCATACGAACAATCATATGACATACTAGATGAACTATCATTGTTGCAATTAACTGTATGAAACGATCTCAAGCAAACACTTCTTCTACTATCATCAATATATCTCGCCTCAAGTTGTGCAGTATCAATGAGTCGTCGTTTATCATGTATTTTTGTGGTGGTGATTATAGATTGACTTCTTTTAGATATTGTCAGCGTAGTAATACTCCGACAACAACGACGAGATATCGATTTATACATTTGACGAGATAACATATTCTCCTCTTTTCCTACACAATACAATTAAAGAGCTGTCGATAGTTGCCACTTCTCTATTTACGAACTTCTACGTAGTAGGGTGAGAGCTATAGCAGGGAAGCCCCCCCCAGAAAAGTAAAAAAGATACCGCAAAAGATACTTTCCAAGGGACCATCACCAAGAAAAATTAAGGATCTCATTGTGTATTTCCGTACAGGCTTACAAACGCAACCCCAACACTGATATAAAGCAATGATATCTGAAGAGTATGTAGTTACAGACTGGAGCGAACGATCAGCTGCCCCTGGCCGCAGGCCAGAGGGGCGGCTGAGATCGAGAGCTCTTAAACTTAAACTTATTAGCCTTGACTTGTAGCTAACATGTGATCAGCCTACCGTAGAAGTTCGTCAGCTGCTGCGTAATGTGCAACTCGATGATTCATCGATTTATTGTGCAGCTGTGATAGGTTGCTATAGGTACCACCATTAAGAGAATCGTAACTTTCTAACTCGACATTAACAGAGCTTCATTCTAATGCACGACTATCAGCATGGTATATACAATGGCCACGAAACGATATAGAGGAATAGGATGACGGCAGAGTGTCGATCTCGGTCTGGGGTATCCTTTGATACCATCAAATCTTCTCATGATGCAGCCACATATCGCAACATAGAAGGCAGGTGTTGGCAATTATCGTCGTCTTTTCTATGAGTAAAAGCACCATGTGAACTGCCAAATAATCAGCGGTTTGATTGCTGAGTTGTGGTTTTTGCCACGATCGTTGGCAGTATTCCATTTCCACCTCCAATACTTAAATCTAAGAAATGATTATCAATTGCCCATCTCCCTAATTTGTTGGAGTAGAATTACATGCATGCCTCATTGCTCAGGGTGGAGTACATTGCAACAACTAAATGCACGAAAATATAGTATATAATATTAGTGCAGTAGAGCGTTCATTTGCAGTATGAAACAATAGAGGAATAGACTGATAGAAGAAGATACTCAACACATCAATCAATAATCATGGTAGATATAGAACAAGAGAGTAGCAAAGCTACTACTACTACTGCTACACCGCCAAAGCAGAAGTACACAGTACCAGAAACACCCAAATGGAGATTTGTTGCAAAGGCAAAGTCAACCGAAGGATACTCGAGTTGTGCAGCTGGACAGGTAATAGAGGGGAAGTCGGCTAGAGAATTAATTGCAAAATATTATGTAGTACCATCAAGTAGTGATAGTGATAATGAATCAAATATATCATCATCAAAAGTTGAAGTTGGTAAGTTGGCAGTTACACTTGAAGAAGATGAATATATAGAATCATTTGAGGGTGGTATTGTTGTGTCCCCTACATCTCAAACAGAATTAGATACGAATGTTGATTCAAAGATATGGGTTGATTATCATTCTAAAAGTACACGAGGTACACAATCTAATCATTCTGATAAGGATCAATGGAATCATAATGAAGTAAATGATAATTCATCAGGTAGTAATCGCAAAAGTGTAGGAAAGTTGACATTAAATGAGAATGATACATTAGAAGAATCTTTCGACGGTGAGTTTACAAGAAGGAAGAAAGCTGATCATGCAATATTGATTCCTCTTGGTACTGCCGGAGATGGAACAACGATACAAACCACTGGCTCTGGTAGTCCAGGCAATTCAGATAAAGATTCGGGTAGTCAGAGTGATGAGGCAGGAGATACAAATGACAAAGAAGGAATTACTAGTGTGGCTAGACGTTTCAATCCGACAAGAAGAAAAGTATGCCTTCTACTATCCATCCTACTTCTGCTACTAGCAGTCATTATCGGTGCAGTAGTGGGTAGTAGGAAGAAGAAGTCAAGTGATGGAACTAGAGCAGTTGTTCCAGTGATACTCTTGCCAGACAATACAACCAACACCACCGTACCCTCGAGTATGCCAAGTTCAATGCCTTCATATCTTAAGCCGCCTTGGGAAGAAGATGATAATACAAATGATACAGAACCATTGGCAGTTAATTGGATTGATACTTCAATTGTAGATATTACTGCACCTCCAACTGCATCATCAAGTACGCCACGGCCAAGTCCGTCTCCGATTACTAATAGTCCAACACCTCAGCCAATAACATCACAGCCAGTATCAGAAAGATCAAGTCCACCACCGAGTAGATCTCCGGAAGCTTCTTCCTCACCGCCAACTAGATCTCCGGATACATTTAACCCAACTCAAAAGCCTTCTATCAGTCCTTTAGTAACCCCGACTACTACCCAACCAACACCGGTAGATTGTTTAGATCCAAACATATCACAAGACAAATGTAAGACTACTCCGAGTTGCTTTTGGAACAAGTACCGAAAAGTTTGTGAGGACTTTGTCAGTTATCGACCAACTCGTAGTCCAACCACAGACAGCCCAACAAGACAACCAATAACAAACACTCCAAGTGGACGTCCGGTTACTGACAGCCCTTCATCCAGTCCGGATATGTCGCCGACTACAATGGTAAGTCTCTTATCAAGTATTATACTCGAGGATGGGTACTCTCTTCTAACTCCCTTACTGCTTCTTCTTTCTCTAGGAGCCCACGAATCGACCCACAGAGACCCCATGTGTGGCCGATGCTGATATTAACATTTGTATGGGTATTGACAGTTCAGCATCGATTTGTAATGGACCTCTAGGCGTGGGCGGTTGTGAAGATTGCAAAGACAAATGCAATTCTGGTGGACAAGATAAATCTGTCTGTTGTAACAACTTTGCCAACATGTTAGAGTTTAGTAGAAGTCTGTTTCAACTGTTGGGTGATTTACCATCGAAACAAGACTATTCAATTGTTCATTTTTCCAACAGAGCAACAACAGTTAGTACACGTCAGAATGCTACTCAAGCTCGGGAGACTATAAGAACACTGATTTACGAAGGTTCGGGTACGAATACAGCTGAGGCAATTAATGCATGCCAATCCACTCTTGACGATGCACCGGCAGATCGAAAGAACCTTATGTTTCTCTTAACTGACGGCTTGCCTTCAGGTGCAGTTGTTCATTCCCAAGATGACGCTATAAGTGCAGCAACAAATGCCAAGAATAAAGGCACTATCATATTACCCATTGTGATACAAGACAAGATTGGCAAGGATGGGACAGCCTTTTTGACGAATGATATATCTTCTGGACGAAACTATGTCTTTACGCCAGATTTTGAAAGTTTGGGATACTTTCAAGATACTATATTTGAGCAAGTGATATGTCAATCACCAACAGACTGTGCTACTCTTGACAAGGAAGCATGCAAGGAAGGTTTAGGTGCACAATCTTGTAAATGGAGCAGTAAGGGATGTATTGATGTATAACCAGTCGTCTAGAGCCGCCTAGCTTAAGATATTGTAGTACAAGTCAAGATCTAGGCACGATTGAGGAGTAAAGTGCGTGGGGTTAATTGCTAGCCATTAGAAGGCTACTAGGTCATTAGTTACTACAAATGGCAAGATAGATTTCCTGCAACTCAGTCAGCCTGTTTTGGCGTCGTGTGTCCAATCACAGACATGGGAAGATCCTGAACTATTAGATGAATCTCGGTAATGGTTGTGAATTATAATAATCGTTAAGATGTTATGGAAGTTGGATCACAGCATTTCCTATGGGTAGTATTATTGTGCCCTCTCGTGTACTCGGTGTACAGTTGTCATATATTCGCCTATTAAGAAAGATGACGTCAATGAAGAATGTATAGAGTCAATTGAGACTATTGTTGTATTGTATCACACATGACTTCAGTTACTTTGCTGGTAGTACAGGAATTTTAATGTAAAGGAAAAAGCTATTAGAGGATTCTCATTCAATACTAGTCTATCCATTAAAGTTATGTTTTAGAGCTGTTAACTGTGTACTTTGACATATCGTATTCCCCAACTTCGACGATAAAACAACTATTGAAGACTTAACCCCCCTTCATCTATGTAGTAATTACTTACATGTGATTGTTAGGTCAACTGAAGCGATTGTACCTATATCGGGAGAGTAAGTGTCAACAACAGTAAGTTAGTATGCTTGGAAATGGACTCTTCTATATAACGACGTACTTAGAATTTAAAAGGTGTACTACATTGACTTCATCAAATCATTATTATCCTACATCGATTAATCTGATTCCATTATGTACCTCCCAAATTTGAAATTGGGGTAATCTATTACACACAACACATCCTAAAAAAAAAACCTCTATCAATCCTATCTAGACAACATATACTACCGAAGCTTCGATATGAAAACCTATGTGATTTCAACTTCAGTTTCTTGTTCAAAACATACACAATAACTCTGCTCCATAAACTGCCAACTTATTTAGGCACACGAACTGCAGCAGGGACATTCGACCTCTGGATCGGCACCAGCACAATCAGTAACAAGTACACCCAAGACGCCAGATGAACTTGTATTATTACGAAGAGCACATACTTCCGATGGCATTACACCAGTAAGGTCATTTGCACTTAGGAATGCAATTCTCAGATTGTCCAACTCTCCCATTTCTTTAGGGATTGTTCCAGTCAACAAGTTGTGATCAATCTGGAAAAAGGTGAGTAGAGATAGGTCACCAATCCTTGGAGAGATGGTGCCTGTGATATCATTGTCATTCAAATCCAATTGTTGAAGTGAATTCAAATCGAAGAGAGTCTCTGGAAGGGATCCAGTTAGTTGATTAAAATCCATATCAAGGATGAGAAGACGTTCTAGATCCCCGTAGGAGTCTGGGATTGATCCAGAGATGGTATCCGTTTCAAGGATTAGAAATCTCATGGATGTCAATCACCCAATTCTGGAGCCAGTTCACCTGCAAGACCATCATTTTCTATGTATGTACAAGAAGAGTAACATGAGGTGTGAGTGAAGAGACTAATCATTAATATGACAAGCACACATACACAACTCTTACCAAAGTCCAACTGATCAATACACAGATTTAAGTTTGGTGTATCACCACCCCAACAAGCCACGCCGCCCCACTCACATTCGTTAACTGGTCCTAACCACGCATCAGTACTAGTATCACCAACACGATCATTACCAACACCATATGGTGTGACTACACGATCACAATTAGCATCAGCCAAGGCAATAGCAGCCGGATCATCTAAGTCATTCGGTGCCGAACATTGATCCCAATCATCACCTTCAGTTGCAAAGTAAAATACAGCCAATACATACCGCTGAATCATTGGATTAATCAATCCTCCTCGACTACACCCTATGTTCTCTTGATTCGGACACATGATTGGTGAAATAGTATCCTCGTTAGTAATCCAATTTAATGCCTGTGACTGTGGTGAGCCTGGGTCTTCAAATGTTGCTGGATCTGATACAGTTTCCATTAATGCTTGAATTTGTGCAGCACGTTCATCAGGATCGAGATTACAAGGGAACGTTGGTGAGCTTGTTAGAGTACATGTGATTGCTAATTCAACTGATTCGATGGTACCAGTATTTCCAGAGAAAAAGTCAACAATCTCAAAGGTCCAATCACCTGCTTCTGGTAAGACCGTACCATTAAACCTTCCAAGGCCTTCAGAATTACCAAATCCAGATCCATCTCCCTGAGCATTGTAAGTACCAGCGAGGATATTACCACTACCATCAACATCATCCCCTAAGGTTTGGGGATCCCTAGCAACAACACGGTCATCAAATGTAATTACATTGGTTGATACCAAGTTGGCATCAGAAGATGGCTGATCAACAAGATTTGCACCACCAGCAACGGGTGAACTAAGAATCATTCTCAAATCACCAACATATTCATGATTGATGCCAAGAGCAATGGCAACATTATCAATGGTACAATCACAACCTTCTTCCAACTCAACAGGAAGAGTAACTTGTACTCGTCTTTCATCAAGAATAGCAACTGGTAAATCAATACCATTCGTAACATATTGTGATGGACATGAAGTGGTGGTAGTTGTGGTGACAGGAGTAGTTGAGGTTGTTGTTGTTGCTTGAGGAGTAGTAGAGGCAGAGGTGGTGACAGGAGTTGTGCTAGCCTGAGTAGTGATAGTTTCAAAGGGATTTGAGGTGATTTAAAGACTCAGCATAGGCATAGTTTCAGATTATACATATCAAACTCACGGCCGTGGTTGTTCCAGCTGTAGTAGTAGACGTTGAGGTTGTCGTTGTTGGTAAAGTCTTACTCGATTTGGATTTACTAGATTTGGCAGATTTGGCGGCTTTAGTTTTCATACTCTTGGCACCAACATCGTTTGTTGATGCTGTAAATGCCATATTCGAAGCACTGCCAACCGATGACGATGCATTACTATCACCAAAGAATCTACGAGTAATACCACTGCCCGCACCCTTACCAACACCAAAGAAGGCAGCAGATGCTACAACAGTACCAAAAGCAGCACCGATGATATACTTTTTACTAGCATGATAGTTCACAACGACGTGTTCATTATGATCGTCGTTTGCAATGGGTAGTTGCTCGATATCATCCGCTGATGCATCATCGTGCATAATAGTAATAGTTGGAGGTGCCTGCACCTCGATGCTCTCAATATTATAATTATTATTATCCGTATTCGTCATCATGGTGTGGTTTGGTTTTTGTTTTGTGTGTGTGGTAGAGCATAGAATAGTGTCATGTTGTTGTTAATTGCGTGGATGGAGTCTTGTTGTTTAAAATATTGCGCGGATACGAAAACATCGAGAAAGAATTTCTACATAAATCGCATCAATTTTGAGGTATCCTTTTAAGGGCCACAACCAATTGAAAACTGAACCATTAATTAACTATGCGTTTGTGTTGATTGACTGAAAATTGATTTGTTAGTTACATTGTCATGTAAATGGTACTCATATGAAGAGTAGTAGGGATATTGCTTTCGACTTCAAGCCCATCAAATGAATCCAGAGATTATTAGGATACCCCTAGAACACAACGAACGTGAAAGTCTATCTTGCTAATGGATATGGAATAATATAAACTGTTAGTATTAATGACACATTGACGATGGAACTGGGACTGCTGTTGGATGCTCTCTTCAAGAAAGTCAGTGCAGGAAACACATGTGATAGATCAGATGATTATGATTTTGGAAGCGGCATATGTGTGTGGGTTGTTTCTTTTGACAAAGTAAAACCCAACTTCTTGCGTTCGAATCTCAACATCTAAAATCAACCGTTCGACAACCCAATTGATAGCATAGTCCACCTCCTCTCAACTTTCTTCGTTTACATCGTCTCTTCCATCGATACCATTTCTGCCAACATCTTCTTCCACCTATTCTAATATCAAATCTTTTTGTATCATCATTATCACCATTTTCATCAAGGCCACTTGCATTAAGACCATTCTCTAACAACCATTCACGATCATCGGCCTCTTCATGTTCTAATTCCAATTGCTGAACTTCCTTATAATACTCATCCCACTTTTGCTTTTCATCAATACGTACTTTTTCCATAATCTTTTGTATACAAAATATACCAAATATAACATACATTATACCCACAACTAACATAAACCAGGCAGAGATGACAATGAATATCCCATCGAAGAAACGTGATGATGTTGAGGCATGTCGGGCTTCGTCTAATGCTCGTACTACTATTGATTGTTCAAAGCATACTATGCCCAGGAAGATGTAGAATATACCCCGTGGTATCCAATTGGTAATGTATAGCGGTGGTACTACTATTGTTTGTGTTGTTGTTGATGATGATGCACTATTGTTGTTGTTGTTGTTGTTGTTGGGTGAATGTTGTAGAAATGGAAATAGATCGGGAAATTCTACTAGGATTAGTAGTAATGAGAATATTGTGATTAATATTCTAATTTGTTGTTCATTTTGTTGTTTTTGTTATGTGATTTGTATGTTTTGTGATTGTATTCAATACCCCAATAGATTATCAGATTAGCCTACATTTTGAGCATATCATATGCACACACATTCTTTACCATAAACACAACGCACAAAACTCACCTCAGCACCACACTTAATAAATCCATTTCACACTTTCCATAACACATAAATATAGGCATTAATTGTGTATTCACGCATCGTAAATTAGCACTAATTGCTACAAATCTTATAAAATCAAAGAATAATAAACCTAATGTACGATGGGGTTGTTCAATTTCATCATAGTATTGACTTGAATCATTACTGTCACAAGAACTGCCATCATCATCACTATTATTGTCATTTGATCTGGAGGATTGATTACTTATATCACTAGTGTCATCTTCATCACCGTTGATATTACGCTGTAGTGTTAATATTTGATTATTGCAACTGTCAACTAAACTTTCTAATAATTCAGAAGGTTGTTCGATTAGTTGTTCAATTAGTGACGGGGTTCTACTGTGTTTTCCTTCTTCTACTTCACTATTAGCATTACCTTGTTCTTCTATATCAACCTCTGATATATTATTGCATGAGGAGGTATTACTTTTATATTGTAGTGAACCATAATTTGTATTGTTGTTGTCGATTGTTTGTAAATTATTGCATTTGGGTGTATCCGCTGCTGCTGATGTGATATCTTCCTTCTTACCAGGTGATTGCCACCATACTTCGGGAAATAATGCCTCTGCCTCCTTCTTCTTTGTCTCCTTTCCTCCTGCCATTATTATATTGTGGGTTTGCATATCAACATTGTTGATAATATAGTGAGTTCTATCGAATGAAGATTCTAACCTGAACATAGCTAGGTAAATATCAACGCATAGCATGATGATTATTGATTGTGATTTGTTATCTTTTGTTATGTGCATTGCAAGTGTAAATTCAATACACAAACTGCCGCCAATTCTACAATGTTGCAAAGACAGTATATCTTAGTTTATCTCTGTATCGTCATCTCTATAGAGATATGCAATTCATTTTGCTTCGACGCATATCATAAACAAACTATTGGAAAGATAAACTCTCATCCATCACAATCTACCTCCTTCGTGCGTCATTATCAATCTAACCAAGCTACTCGAGCAGCAGCATCCTATACAACTATACAATTATGGAGCTCCTCTCCTATAACTGCAGGTACTGATAATGATATATCAAATACACAAGAGGGCGATAAAGATATCTCAAACGCACTATCAGATTTACACCCATCAACAATATCAGCAATATCAAATGGACTATACATACGATCACAATCCAATCCTAAAATGCCATTACGATACATAGACAATGGATCAATGGAAGAATGGGAAGTGACATTAACAGCTGGTAAGATTGCACAAGAGGCTGCAGAGGAATATCTACAAAAACACAATCTTAATCCAAAAGAGAATGAAGATGATGAAGAGTTACTGCAAGTAATGGCTGGAAGAGTTGTGGCAGTGTTGGTAAGATTGGATGAACTTGAGGATGAGTTATTAAAACGATGTAGTAATAGTAATGGTGATATGCCGGAGGAACAGTGTATTAGTTTGGGTATACCAATCAAAGAACTAAATGCATATCAATCATCCTCTTCATCATCGGATACTGCTGAAATTATAGATTCAATATGTTTATTTGATACAACAATACGTGAGAATAGAGCAAAGTGTTTATTGGCCATGTTCTTAAATGATATTGAAGGCCCAGGATTACGTAAGAATAATGTCAAGATACCATGCATGGACGTTGACTTCTTGGAAGAGGATGTTTGGGATGTATTGTTTGGATCTAATGTTGATTTGGAAGAAGTAGTGGTTAATAGTGAAGTAACAGATGATACATCAGAAGATGATGTATTAAGAGAAGAGGATGACAAGTATCAAACAGCAAGGCCATCTCTTCATCCAATCACAATCGATGCAATTGAAGAAGCGTTCATATTAAGGGCACAAAACTCAACTACCTCACCACTACGATTGATTAATGATTCAATGGAATGGTTTGAGGTACAATATAGTGTAGTAAAGTTTGCTGAACGATTCATGGAAAAGTATACAAAGAACAAGAGTACAACATCACATGATTGGACTGAAGAAGAATTGCAAACGATAGGAGGACGGATAGTAGGAGTATTAATGCGTCTTGATGATTTAGAATGGGAATGGAATCATCGTGTTACTACCTCATCTCTAGTTGATGAGGTTGAATCTACAGTTTGGAAGACTACATTTGGTTTACACCCCGATAATATAGAACAGAATTGTATACTAACATTGGATACAGCATTGTCGAAAGAAGAAGCCTTTGCAAGAGTTCGTGCTGAGAGAATGCTTGGTCTGTTTCTATTGAATGTTGAAGGACCCTTTGTAGAAGGGCCAATGCCGGGCGGAAGCCATCCAGACTTTATTCATGATGAATTGCAGTTGAAACTAATGGCACCGAAGGTTATTGAGAAGGAGTAGTAGTCCACATTGCTACTTCAGTTCTTAAGTATTAGTATATCCTCCCTAACCCTAACAGTATACATCTGGCCTACTAAACTAGAAGTCAGCTCGATAACTATGTGTACAAATCATTATATACTGCTAACTTGCCTCATCATTTCTTTGTCAAGTGGTGTGAGCTATCGAGCTATCGAAGGACAGGTGGCGGGCTCCTTGAGGTAGTGACTCTTGGATACTGTTTCTTACGCGAAGCTGACATAAAGAGTACAGCTGCTGCTGCATCACCTCCACGACATAGCTCGCCTCCCATCACAACAACACCTCTAGTGTTGATAATCCAACCATCATATATTATAATACATTACCCATTCAACAATAACTGCTTGCAATTATATAATGAAATTCATGAGTTTGCCTATCACGGCTGCCGCCGCTGCCTTTCTTGCCTCTTCATGTGCTCAAGCCATCGAAGATGATAATAATAATAATGCATTAGCTCTGACTCTGATCAAAAACAATCTACAAACTCTTACTACAACTGCAAAGGACAATGGAAGCATCTTCCAACCTGGCCACTCCCTCAATTTGTTTGATATTAGTCCTGAGTGTGAGGCAGAGATTGAATCGCTAACGGAGAATAATAATCTTATGACTGCTGCCGAATCTCTCGGTCAGACATGCCCTTACTCTCAGGATGGTAATAATCTCAAACAGGACTTTGGATCTTGTGATTTGGGTCAATTTCAGCTTGCATGCACTGCTGCCGGAGGTAAGTGAACG
>Ga0214477_100250_pt1 | contig 37677 bp, 24 predicted proteins | sample M1_20Mar14CPVII9_FD_165058 | JGI IMG/M metagenome (GOLD analysis project Ga0214477, IMG submission 165058) | Marine eukaryotic communities from Monterey Bay, California, United States - M1_20Mar14CPVII9sort6BwellC16 | ecosystem: Environmental > Aquatic > Marine > Unclassified | place: USA... | reverse complement strand
GCCTGTGCAATTGCAATCAGTTTTATAATATGATAGTAGTGACCTAACTGTGTTTCTATCTGCACAAGAGTACACTATGAAAGCGGGCATATACCATGCCCTCTATTTTTTAGCGATTTGGACTCTACACTGAATGCAATTGCACAGTGCAAGTTTTTTTGCATGGTGTGCAAGAGTTCATGCACGTGTGCGGTTTCATGATACCGTCCACTCTTAATTTCAGAGATCGCTCGAACAGTATTTTCATCGAGATAGGATGGATCAGTACACCAAACACGGAATAAAGTATGGCAATTGAATGGAGAAACATCCCCAGTTATTGGAGGGCATTGTAAATAAGACGTCTCCATCCATGGAACTTGACAATAACCTTCGATAAAAAGTATGTGTATGTTGGTTGGTGTATCATGTCTCCAGCCGTCATCGGATTCCATTTTCTTATCATATGTTATTGCATACAGTGCAGCTTCTTATATATAGAAACAGAAACGAGATAAGGTTTGCAATACGGCGGCGAATTGCTACTCTGGTAGCAATCAGATCTGAAAGATACCGGGAAAGAAAAGATTCTTTGGCGTAACAACGCAATCCTTTCTTCCCCCCCAAGTGTTGCTATCAGAGGTAATACTACTGCTCGTATATGATAACTGATTGTGGATCACCTATAGAAGCGTGTGATACATTTGAAAGTCTAGTTGATAAACTGTGGGATATCGGTAGAAATACTGGACAACATTTTCTTCACCAAATTAATGCACAACTATCACAGAAAGAAATACAAGGTGTGTGCATTAATATTGTTATTAGTATATGTATATGTTGTATGTTGTTTAACTAATACTTCTCTTCTTATTACTGTCGTATCAATAGAGACAATGAGTATATATACAGGAGATAAGGATAAGAGAAGACGATCTAACTCTGACAAGTACATGTGGATAGTAATTACAACATGTAACATTATATTTGCAATATATCTACTGCAATACAAAGCACCAGCAACACCATGTACAAGTTTAGCAAACCCAATTATAATTGCAAAGAATACAACTCAATTACCCTTCTACTTAGCAAGAAGTCAATCGTTTGGTTTCTTCTATGACATCAGTAATGATCATTGGAGATTATATAAAGATATATACAATACACATATTGATCATCGTTATCCGAAACACCCGATGACATACAATCCAGAAGGTACTGCTGATAATTCAGATCCAATAATGTGGTCAAGAAGAAATAACTGGCCTAGTGGTTACCATTCCTACGCAGCATGGTATCAAAATAATTATGAACCCAACTTTTCATGTCCTTTCGAGAAACGTGTGGGAATTCCAATGAATGGAGATGGGCCGAAGTGTGGTATGTGATCCACATAGAATAAAGAAGTTGGCAGAAGCACGAAAACAGGAAGATCCGAATCATCCTGGATGTGTAGTATATTCGGTTGGTTCTAATGGAGATTTCTCGTTTGAGTTGGGTATGCAAAAAGAGGTAGGAGTTGGTGTATGCGAATATCACATCTTTGATATTGGAGACTTTGCCCAGGAAGTACCACCGGAGTTAAAACGAGCTCATTATCATAAATGGGGATTAGAGAAACAACAACCGGCAGTAGTATCGTGGTTTGGAAGTACTGATGTTAAACCACTAGAGGGCAAAAAGTTCTACGGTTTATATGATACAGTAAAGCTACTTGGCCATGAGGATCTGAATGTCATCGATATCTTTAAGATCGATTGTGAGGGATGTGAGTGGAAAACATACAAAGATTGGTTATCTGACGATATACCAATGCTACATCAAATACAAGTCGAAGTACACAAAGCTCCGATCGGTACAATTGATTTCTTTCAAAATATGGAAGAAGCTGGGTATGTACGATACCATAAAGAATCAAACATTCAGTGGGGTTCCGACTGTATCGAGTATGGTTTTGTCAAGGTAGATAAGACATTCATGGGCGGAAAGAAGGAACTCGATGAGTATTCTAGTAGTACACGCCATGATCAAGGAAGGATAAGTGACTAGAGGCATTAGACTACGGTATTCTAGAGCGCAGTACAGCAAGAGTTATGATTGGCACATGCAATCTAATTTATTAGACACAACCTTCGATCCATATAATTTACTGCCCCATGCCTACACATGCTTCCGTTTTGCCCCCGCCGCCTTTGCTTTCCTATCGGTATGAAACAAAGTAGGCATAATTTGAAATAGCTTGTATAGCAGAGAGTGCGCAGTATCATCTCTTCCAATCCAAGCAATTGCACGGGGTAAAACTTCCAATTCCATAACGACAAACTCCTCTACTTTGACGATACCACCATCATCATTAGAAAAGTAATATCGAATAAGCTTTTGACGAACCACCTCCTGCTTGTCGTCGTTTTCATTGAGTTTCAGGAGAGATACTAGATGATCTTTTGGACCATCATCATCATAATAAAAACCTGCATAAAACTGCTGAAGTGTATGATTTGATGTGTAAATGCTACTCAGACTTGTTTTGTCACAAAGAAAATCAGAAGAGCCTGCCATCCAATATCACGAATAGAATCGTTTGGGTGAGCAACTAAAGCTTTGAGAGTTGTATTATTGGCAAGTGCATTTAACAGAACCATAAGGCTTTCATCATTCATATCGGTATCATAAACAATGATCTTCTTCAAAGTTGAGTTGTGATTCCGTAAGTATACAGACAATGCTTGCCACCCCACTGATGTAATAGAACTACCCCACGCAATATCTAAAGTTTGTAATGTACTATTTCTCATTAATGCGTTGCCCAGGGCAATAATATCTTGATCGGTAACAGTGCACTTGCTTAGATTCAGATGTTGTACTGTTGAGTTGTTTTCTAACCACGCTGATACATCCCTTACCATTGTTGGCAGCCCGCTAACACGTGTGATCCCTTGGAGATCAAGTCCCCTCACTGTGGTGTTTTCTGTTAGAGCCTCCAATAAAATCGAAAGACATTCAGCATCTAGACCAATACTTCCACAATATAGCCTCTTTACATTGCACTGTGGGTTTTTGAGCACATTTGCAAGTGCATCATGACATGCCCGACCCTCAAATCCACCATCCTTAATATACAAATTCTTGAGACTGTGATAACCACCTAAAGCAGTAATTAGCTCTACAGCATCATCCCCTCCACCAAAATAAGCTTCCCAGAGACTGAATTCTTTCAATGATCCCTTGTTCTGTTGCTTGGATAAAGCAGCTGCAAGCATGCGTGTACTCGCCGTACTAAAATAACAATCGGCAAAATCGATACGAATAAGGTTGCTGCTTTTCTGAAACAAAGGGACTAAGCTTGTAAATGCCCTGTTATCATATTCACCAATATCGGCAATGTTTAAAGATTCAACTGAACGAATGCAGGAAAGTTTATTGCAAAATGCAGCAGCATTACTGCATAGGGGATCCTCATCTCCATATTCTCGTTCGAAATCAATGTATAACTTTTTCAGATTGGTATTACCTTCAAATGAACCATCATAATTTAACCAATCAACTTTACGGGCAAAACTATCTTCATTCCAATTATCCGTGTCGAGCTGTGTTAATTTAGGATCATTATTCTTGAGTTGCAATAGTGATTCATCATTCAATTTGGTATGTCCCTGATCTGTACTCTCTTCCTCATCGGACGAGTATTCCTCGTAGTCACTATCCAGCTCATTATTATCGTGAGGGATAGCGTGATCTGCAGCAGCAGCAATCATATCAACAATATGTTCTTCGTAATTTATATTTATATTACTTAATACTGAGTAGAGGAATTAGATATATCCAGGCCAAGATTCATAAACGATGAATTTCAAAATAATATAACTGACAACTAGTACCATATAACTGCACAATCTAATATCGTAGGTATATACCTTATTATATCGTTTTGTGTTTTATTGATGTTGTATATGTCGTTAAAAATGGGATGGTTCAAGTGATAATTGGCACGTTACGTCTAACTAAAGAATTAAATTGTACTTACGGCCACGCACGACGCACGCTAATACAAAGGCAGGCCATACAACCTATTAGTAAATATCACGTGACTTGACTTCCTGTGAGGTATCTTTTGCGGTATCCTCCCCCAACTCTCATAAAATAAACAATCAAATAATAGCCGACTGCGCGAACAGTAGGTATGTAACAGTCAATACAAAAGCGTAACACAGCAGTAACAGTCAATAACAAACAATGGTAAGAGGTAGCGGCAGTGGTGGCCGTGGTCCTCAAGATCCATTAACCTACATACAAAACGCTTGTAAGCTCCACTTAGGTGCACAAATAACAAATCCAACTAGTTTAAATGTTGTACAATGTTTTTTATCTGGTTCAAGTAGTACTAATACTAGCGGCGGAAGTGGAGATAGTGATGGCGGTGTAGGTGGTAATTCTAACAATGCAGGTAGTGGTGAGGGTAGTCCGCGATTATTCATATGGATACCACGTACTTCCAAATCATCAACCTCCAATGATACACCTGCCACTGAAACCAAAGAGGACAACGAAGAAGAAGAAGAGATATACGAAGAGGCAATAGCATCAACAGAATCATTCGATGGACGTAACTTAGGTTCGTTAGCTTTTATTAATGCCTCTTTGCTTAGCGGTGGCGGTGGTACGTCATCAAATGGTAGTGGAAGTGGAGATGGTGCATCTAATAATAATGTGGTTAAGAATGCAAGAGATTTGCAATGTATGGTATTAAGTCCACGTATCTATTTAGAAGAAGAAGATGATACTGAGGTTGAGGGTGGTGGCGAATCGAAAGAAGATTCCAAGGAGGGTGAAGAATCAAACAACAACAATTCTACAACACAGAATGAAGGGTCGGCAACCTTCTTAGCATTGCAATTATATGCCCGACATTGTTTCGTACCGGCTGTCCGGGCTATTGAGGCATTGGAGGAAGAAGAGGAGAAGAAGGAGGGTGGTGGTGATTTTGATAGTGGAGATGATACAAGTGGTGCAATAACTCCCAAAGTTACAAGTACCAAACAAGGAGGTAAATCAACAAAGATTTTAGAAGGATTAGAAGACAAATTACGTGAATTAGATGTGGCATTAGGTCAATGTCGTCGTACGGTATTAGGGCGTATACCACACGTCATACTCAAACCACATCCAATAATTATCGAGGCGGCAACTAAACTCGATTCATCGGGTAAGATTGATTTAGATGAAGTTGGATTATCCAATTATTTGCAAGATGATACGGTATTAAATGAAGTACAGAGTACTGTGAATCATTGGATTGTACAGATACGTAAAGTGACTGTCTTACCGGGAAGTACACCCTTCCCCTCTGGTAGTGATGCATCAACTGAATCACATGCAGATTTAGAAGAGGTTAGTTTCTGGTTAGATTTAGAAGAATCACTCAAAAACATACGATTGGAATTATCCAAACCTGAAATTATATTAACAATTACATTATTAAAGGCAGCGAAACGTTTCGTGGCTACAATTGCCTTGGAGAATAATACAGGATTAGATAGTGCCGAAGGTCATGTTACAGATGTTTCCAACTTTTTACGACAATATCCAGCATCAACATTGGCATCATCACGTGATTGGAATAAGATTAGTTCTACTATGGATTTAATCTTTGTACATTTACAGAAAGTACGTCAATCACGATATTATGATTTAGATCGATTAGCACGATTAGTCGAGGCATCAACATTAACATTACGAGAACGTATGGAATATACAATACGTGATAATTATAAAGGTAATGGTATAATACTTGGATTGGATTATGATGAATATGAAAAGGTGGTAAGGGGTCCAACACAGGATATATTTGTTTTGTTTGATACGTCGTATACTACCTTTTCAGAATTCTTTTTAGATCAGGGTAGGATTGGTAGACGTCGTGCCGATGGTGCTAATTCCACCACAACACCGGCACAGGTGTTAAAGGGTATTACATTATATCATCAGGTATTACGAGAACGATTGGATGCTATTTATTACTTTCGCACCCAACATGAGAAGTTACGTAGTGTTGTGGCGGAAGTGTTGACGGGGGGTGAATCGTCCAAGTATAACAAGGATAATGATGACGAGGCAGCATACTCGGCATGGGCACTTAAGGAAGTTGATGAGGCACCCATGTCACTCTTTGCGTCTGTGGATGTATTGGATTTAAGTGCACGTGGTGAGGCCGTATTTACAAGTGCATTAGAGGGGTATGATCGTAAGGTTGATGCGATTGAGGAACACTTGGCAAGGTTGTTACGGGATAAATTATCTTCCTGTCAAGATGCCGAGGATATGTTCCGAGTATTTGCGCGTTTCAATCCACTCTTAACACGTACCCGTGTCCGTGCTGCCGTGAAGGAGTTCCAATTACAACTAATGAATACTGTTGGTCAAGCAGTACAAAAGTTACAAGCCAAATTTACCCACAAGTATGAATCATCATCAGCATCGAACATTGCCACCATCCGTGGTATCCCACCCGTTAGTGGAAAGATTATGTGGGCAAAGCAGATGGAACGTCAAGTTCACACCCTGATGAAACGTATGAGTGATGTCCTTGGGAAGGAATGGGGACAACAGTTGGAAGGACGACAACTTCGTCGATCATGTGATGAGTTACTCAGCAAGTTGGATTCACGTGCATACTTTCGTTCATGGGTTACTGAATGGGAACGTGAATTAAGTTCAGATACTAATTCGAAGATTGCAACATATCCTATTGTTATTGCCAAGGAAGGACAGGCTATTGTTGCTAAGGCAAACTTTGATGAGAAGCATGAATACCTATCACGTGAGATTCGGTATTTGAAGTGGTTGGGATATGATCGTGATATTCCACGAACAATTGCACTCGTTGCCGAAGAGGCCATGGAGAGATATCCTCATGCTAGTGAGTTATCGTGTGCTTTTATTATACTGTTATCTTATATTCCCTCTTACTGACACACACCTCTCTTACCACCACATCTCTTTACAATATCTAATAGTGGCTCTCAAGACTGCACTTCAATCCTATGCAGCTGCTCGTGGCCTCGTCACTCCTGAATTGGAGCCCCTCGTCGCACAAGAATTACGTGCCATCCAGGAATCAATCACTGAGGCATTTGACATTGCACCACCTGGCAAGAAGTCCAAAGCAACGCGTCGTATTCGATGGGATTCCAAGGACCTGGGCAGTTGGGTTGCTCTTCTAAATGAGCATGTGTCTCGTTTTGAGGAGAGGGTGGAGATTCTTCTCCGAGCATGTCATAATATTGATATTGCCATTGAGGCCCTTGAAAATGTAGTCTATGAACGTCAAGAGTTTGTCAATGCCGTGGGAAATGTACAGAAAGTTGTGGACGAACTTAGTATGGCAGGGTTCCAAGATCTAAATTCGTGGGTTGAGAAAGTCAATATCAGAATGGGAGACGTCTTGGCTAAACGTTTGGAAGGAGCTCTTGAGGCATGGGTTGAAACATTCGACTCAAAGAAGAAGAGCCGTAAGAAGTTGGTACGCATCCCTGCTATCAAAGTTGAGATACTTCTCAAAAATCAGGAGATATCAGCCTTTCCTGCAGTTCCAACCACTCGTACCCTATTCATGGATTCGTTGCATGATTATATGGGCATCGTATGCACCTTACCATGTCTCAACAGTGGACGCTTTGAAGTCTTTGAGAGCGAATCAAGTACCACCACAACGGCAGAGACTTTTCACTACCTCTCAAATTCTGTATCACCAGAGTCTCTCTCCAATGCCTACGTGTCTGTGGAACGCCATATTCAGAACCTTACTGTGTTTGTCAATCAATGGCTGGGATATCAAACACTTTGGGACTCTCAAGTGGGAGATGTGGCTGCTAAGGTTGATGGTGATTTGGCTAAGTGGCATGCACTAATCCTTGAGGCTTCTACAGCCCGTGCCACTCTGGATGCAGCCTCATCGGTAGCCGAGTTTGGCCCTATTGTTGTGAGATATAACAAGGTGCAAAATCAGGTTAATCTCAAGTATGATTCTTGGCAGAAGGAACTACAGACGTACTTCTCAGCTTTCCTTGCCGAGCGTATTAATGACAGCTTTGAGAAGGTATCGAATGCCAAGTCTCGTTTAGAACGCATTTCACTTGAAGGTTCCTCAGCTGCAACTAGTGAGATTGTTTTAGGAGTTACCTTCTTGCAAGAGGTGACACAGCAACTTCCATCATGGCATAAAAAGAAGAAGGAGTTATCTGATTCAGAAAAGTTATTGAAGAGACAACGTCATGTGTTCCGAGGAGATTGGCTCGAGGCAAGCCTAGTTGGTGGGCAGCTCCAGCAAGGTAAGTGTCCATTTATTCCTTATTGTTTTGTATGATACGTTGATCGATCTCAATCCATATCGTTTCTAATTCAATCATCACTTAGTGGAACAACTCTTGGCCAAGAGGAATCGTACGATGCAAGAGCAAGTGCCTCTTCTTCAATCTCGTATTGTTGCTGAAGACAAAGCCAATTCTCAACGTGTCTCTGATTTAGTAACCGATTGGGAACAGAACAAGCCGCTAATGGGTAACCAATCTCCTGATCAGGCCATTGAGACACTGACCAAGTTTGAATTTAACATGAAGAAGGCTCAGCTTGACCAGACAAACCTCATCAAGGCAAAGGATGCTCTTGGATTGGATGTAGGTGCAACAAGTACTGAGATCTCGGGCTGTCTTGACGAAGTATCCGATCTGACTGAAGTTTGGGAAGCAATTGCTAAGCCATACAGCTCCCTTCTAGATCTTAAAGATACTCTTTGGGCGACTGCCGCCATGCGTAAGGTTCGTAAGACGTTGGATGACTTATTGATTGATCTACGTTCTCTTCCCAATAGGATTCGTCAATATGATGCGTATACTGCACTTTACGATAAGATCAAGTCCTTCTTATCAGGCCACTCCACTCTATCTGATATGAAGACCGACGCTCTGAAGGAACGTCACTGGAAGACCATTCTTCAAAGGCTCAATGTTCACGTGTCGTTTTCCGAGCTAACAGTGGGCATGCTTTGGGATAACGGCATCCTTGATAGGAAGAAGGACATGGCAGAGATCCTTTCGGTAGCACAAGGTGAAATGGCAATTGAAATCTTTCTTAATGAAGTTCGTGATCGTTGGATGAAGGAAGAGCTAAACCTCGTTTTATATCAGAACCGCGTGAGGTTGATCAAAGGTTGGGATGATCTCTTTACTGCATTAGATGATCATACTGGTGGTCTTGTCTTGATGCGAAGCTCACCTTACTACCGTGCTGTAAGGGAGTTCCAAGAAGATGGCAATCTCTGGGAAGACCGTCTTACCAAGTTGAGAGCTGCATTTGATGCCTGGATTGATGTTCAAAGGCGTTGGGTCTACCTCGAAGGGATCTTCTTTGGCAGTGCTGATATCAAAGCTCAATTACCAGCTGAGTGGTCACGCTTCAAGAATGTAGACGGGGAGTTCATTACTCTAATGAGACGCATATCCAACCGTCCGTATGCCATGGAAGCTTTGAACATTGAAAACTTACAGCGCACCCTCGAGAGGTTGGCTAATTTAATGACTGTGATCCAAAAAGCTCTTGGTGCATACCTCGAGAAGCAGAGGAGTGACTTGTCACGTTTCTACTTCTTGGGAGACGATGACTTGCTGGAGATTATCGGAAACGCTTCCGAGCCAGGGAAGGTATTACCACACCTTGGTAAAATGTTTGCCAGTATTGCAACTCTTGGTACCGTCCCATGTGAAGAGGAGGAAGGTGTACTTACAAAGTTTGATTCCATGATCTCCAAAGATGGCGAAAAGGTACAATTGGATACACCCATTACTGTGACAAACAAGATGAATGTTAAAGATTGGCTCAAACAACTCGAGGGTGGTATGCACACCACTCTTGCCAAGCTACTTGACACGGCTGTTACCGAAGTCCAATCAGCTCAATCTTCTACTAGCAGTCCCGAGGGCAAGACTGAGTTTGTTAGTTGGGCAGGCAAGTTTCCAGCACAAGTAATGATTCTGGCAACCTTGGTTAATTGGAGTATGGGAATGGATGCTGCATTACGAAAGGACAATAGCAAGCCTGAGTTGGAGAGCGTACTCAGTGCAATCAATGGCAAGCTCGAGGTCATGGCAGAGACTGTACTACAAGACTTGCCAACGGAGTCTCGTAAGAAGTTTGAGCAGCTCATTACCGAACTCGTACATCAGCGGGATGTTACACGTTCCATGATTGACGATGGTGTTGAAGATGTTAATGACTTCCGATGGTTATATCATCTTCGGTATGACTTTAACCCAAATGCTGAAAAGCTCACCGAAAAACTTCGTATCAGTCTGTCAAATGCATCATTTCATTATGGTTTTGAATATCTTGGTATTGGTGAACGACTTGTTCAAACACCATTGACAGATCGTTGTTACTTGACCTTGACTCAAGCCCTTCATTTCCGTATGGGTAAGTATATCAATTATTAGTTTCAATACTTGTATGTGTGTTTATCAACATGATTCTAATAACCTAATTATTGCTTCTTGACATCAGGTGGCAATCCATTTGGGCCAGCAGGAACAGGAAAGACCGAGAGCGTCAAAGCGTTAGGCGCTCAGCTTGGCCGGTTTGTGGTCGTTATGAATTGTGATGAGTCGTTTGACTTTGGTGCTATGGGTCGTATCTTTTGTGGTCTTTGTCAAGTTGGTGCCTGGGGATGTTTTGATGAGTTCAACAGGTTAGAGGAGCGTATCCTTTCTGCCGTGAGTCAACAGATTCTAACCATCCAACAAGGTCTACTTGAGAGACAGAACAATATTGAACTACTTGGCAAATCTATCCGTTTACATGATAATGTCGGCATCTTCGTGACTATGAACCCTGGGTATGCTGGTCGTAGTAACCTACCTGACAATCTCAAGACTTTGTTCAGATCTGTTGCCATGGTTGTGCCTGATCGTAAATTGATTGCTCAGGTTATGCTTTACAGTCAAGGTATTGTGAGTGCCGAGAAGCTCGCAGGAAGAGTTGTTGACCTATTCATCATGAGTCAGAAACAAATGTCAAAGCAGAGTCATTATGATTTTGGACTTCGTGCATTGAAAACACTTCTTGTATCTGCTGGAGGGTTGAAGCGTAAAGCAATTATGGACAATAAGAAGCTTGAAGGTGACGAGCTCACAACACTCGAACGTACAGTTCTAATCCAAGGCGCCTGTAACAATATCTTACCCAAGCTCGTTGCTGAAGATATTGGTGTATTCTCGTCCATCTTGGAAGATGTCTTCCCTGGCTCAGAAGTGACCAAAATGGAAGATGACACGATGAAGGACAAGCTGAATGAAATATGCAAGCTATACAACTACATTCCTGCGGATGATTGGGTACAAAAGATCCTTCAATTAAAGATGGTTATTGAAATGAGACATGGTATAATGATTGTCGGACCAAGCGGAGTGGGTAAGACATCTGCTCTGCGAACACTAAAAGCAATTTATGAAGCCGAGGATGGGTCAAAGAGTGAAATCTACACAATAGATCCTAAGGCTGTCGATAAGGAGAGCTTGTATGGAGTTTTGGATGGCACTACCTTAGAATGGACTGATGGTATCTTTACTCACTTACTACGAACTATCATTGCTAACCAACGTGGTGAAGCAGATCGACGACACTGGATTGTGTTTGACGGAGACGTCGATCCAGAGTGGGCAGAGAACTTGAACTCTGTACTTGATGATAACAAGCTATTGACACTACCAAGTGGAGAGCGTTTAACTATCCCAGATAATGTCCGCATCATCCTAGAAGTTGACAGTTTGGAACAAGCTACGCCTGCAACTGTATCTCGTTGTGGTATGGTATGGTTCAGTGCCGATACTATTACAAATGAGATGACACTATCACATCTCATTGGAGAGCTCCGCACTGAGAATATTGCTGGAGATAGTAACCTATCGGCTGATGCTGTTCCTTCTACCCAGATTTCGTTCTTAGATGCCATTCAAAGTCTTGTTGTTTCTGAAGATGCAAGATCTACCTCCCTTACTAACGATGCACTTGAGTTTGCTTTGTCAAAAGAGCACATTATGAAACCATCTAGAGAAGGCTTACTCAAGAGTTTGAAGTCTCTACTTGTTAAGGGTATTGGACTGGCAATTGAATACGACTACAACCATCCAGACTTTCCCATGACAGGACAACACATGGATAACTTTGCAAAGCGTTGGTTGTTACACTCGCTCCTTTGGTCATTCTCGGGCAGTGCATCTTGGGAAGTACGCACAGAACTTGCCGATATGCTATTACGTTCCAGTGGTATGATGCTTCCATCAGATGATGACAATGGCTCACTTGCTGATTATCGAGTTAGAGTAGAGAATGGAGAATTGGAGCTCTGGAGTGACAGTGTACCCAGAATTGAAATCGAAAGTCACAAGGTCACTGCCACCGACGTTGTTGTTACAACAACAGATACTGTTCGTCATTCTGATATCCTTGGTGCCTGGCTTGAAAGTAGGGCTCCGCTCATCCTTTGTGGACCTCCAGGCTCAGGAAAGACTATGACGTTGACAAGTGTATTGCAGTCCGTTCAGGGTGTTGTACTTGCAAGCCTCAACTTCTCTTCTCGTACTACACCTGAGATCATTATGAAGACATTTGCACAGTACTGTACTTATGTGAGGAAAGGTAAAGATGTTGTACTTGAGCCAGCAGAGAGTCTTGGTACTAGTAGTTGGCTTGTTGTGTTTTGTGACGAAATCAACCTTCCCGAGGAGGATAGTTATGGAACACAGAGAGTTATCATGTTCATGAGGCAGCTCGTTGAACAGGGTGGCTTCTGGAGGGAGGATAATGTTTGGGTAAAGACGAACAGGATTCAGTTTGTCGGTGCATGTAACCCTCCAACGGATGCTGGTCGAGTTGTGATGTCATCACGATTTCTCCGTCATGCATCTCTACTTCTTGTTGACTTCCCTTCTAAAGACTCTTTGACACAGATTTATCGAACTTTCAATGGAGGCACGATGAAACTCTTTCCTCATCTCAAGGGCGAAACTGATGTGATAACAGAGGCCATGATTGAACTATTCACGGCTTGTCAGAAGAGATTTACTCAAAAGATGCAGCCCCAGTACTTTTATTCTCCTCGTGAACTTAGTCGTTGGGTTCGTGGAATATACGAAGCGGTTGTTAATATGGATCAGGGTCTCACGCGTGAAGAACTAGTCCGTATTTGGGCACACGAGGCACTCCGTTTGTTCTCTGATCGTCTAGTAGAAGTTGACGAAATCGAATGGTGTTCGGACAAGATTGATGATGTAGCTAGACAGTTGTTTGCTGCCATTGACCATGATGAAGTCCTTGAACGTCCTTTATTTTACAGCTCGTGGTTGTCGAAGGATACCAAGCGTGTTACTCGAGATGAGTTAAAGACATTCATCAGTGCTAGGCTCAAAGTGTTTTATGAAGAGGAGCTTGATGTTCCGCTTGTTATATTTGATCAGGTGCTTGACCATGTATTGCGTATTGATCGTGTTTTGCGTCAGCCAATGGGTCATCTTTTGTTAGTAGGTGATAGTGGAGCTGGGTAAGAGGATGCTTTACTTACTTTTGTGTTTGTCACATCTCAACAACTCATTATTCTTACTTTCTTTTTATCTCATCTCATTATTACTACAGCAAAACTGTCCTATCCAAGTTCGTCTCGTGGATGAATGGGTTGCAAATCTTCCAAATCAAGGCTCATTCTAGATATGGAATTGATGACTTCAATGAAGACTTGCGTGGAGTTATGCGTCGTGTTGGTGTTGATGGCGAAAAGATTTGTTTCATCTTTGATGAAGGAAATGTATTAGGAAGCGGTTTCCTCGAGGCTATGAATGCCTTACTAGCCTCTGGAGAAGTGCCAGGCCTCTTCGATGGTGATGATTACACTGCTTTAATGAGTGCTTGTAGAGATAGTGCCGCTCGTGATGGTGTCATTATTGATAGTGAAGAGGAATTGTGGCGTCGTTTTACTGGCATTGTGCAGCGTAACTTGCATGTCGTGTTCACTATGAATCCAAGTGGCGGCGAGTGGAAGAATCGCTCTACTACCTCTCCAGCCTTGTTCAATAGATGTGTAGTTGATTGGTTTGGTACCTGGAGTCCTAAAGCAATGGCAGAAGTAGGAAAGGAATTCACCATCAGGTTGGACATGGGCGATGCCGAGGCTGTTGGTGGCTCGTGGGGTATCGGCGAAGGAGAAGATCTAATGGCTAGAGTTGAAGGTGCATTTGAGGGAATTGCCAGTGGAGGCTTCCACCAGGCTGTGGTTGCTGCACTTGTTCAGCTTCATACCATCACGAAGAATGTATCAGAAGAGACAGCGTCATCAGCATCAAGTACAAGTCGAACATTCCTCTCACCTCGAGATTATCTTGCTTTGATTAACAACTTTGTTACATGTGTCAATACCCAGCGTGAAACAATTGAAGATGAGCAGCTGCATGTCAATGCCGGCCTATCAAAGCTCAAACAGACGCAAGAGAATGTAGCCGAATTGAAGACTAGCTTATCTGCAAAAACTATTGAGCTTCGCGAGAAAGAGCTATTGGCAAATAACAAACTCCAGCAGATGGTTGCTGATCAGAATGAAGCCCAGAAGAGGAAGGAAGAAGCCGAAAAGATGAGTGACGATGTAGACCGGCAACAGATTGCCATTGCTGAAAGGAAGGAGAAGGCACAGAAAGAGCTTGATGAAGCTGAGCCAGCTTTGATCAGCGCCAAGAGCAGTGTTAAGGGTATCAAGAAGCGTGATTTGGATGAAATCAGAAACCTCCAACGTCCTCCTGCAAATGTTAAATTGACGTTAGAATGTGTTGTCATCATGTTGGGCGAAAAGAGCACCGAGTGGGTGGATATCAGAAAGGTTCTAGCAAAGAATGAATTCATTTCTAGTATTTTAGACTTTGATGTGGACAAGCTGACATCACGACAAATCAAGATTTGTAAGGACAAGTACCTTGACGGAAATGATGACTTGTCAGTGGAGAAGGTGATGAGATCAAGTAAGGCTGTGGGTCCACTGTACCAATGGGCGGAGTCTCAAATTAAGTACTCTTCCATCTACAACAGTATTGCTCCTTTACGTGAAGAAGTTGAGCAATTAGAGAAGGATGCTGCGGTTGCAACTGAACAGAAGGAAACTCTCGAGTCGGAAGTAGCTCAACTTGAATCTTCGATTGCTAATTACAAAGCTGAGTATGCACTCCTTATCCGAGACGTTGAAGCTCTCAAACGAGAGATGGAGGTAGTAACAACCAAGGTCGATAGGGCTGAAAGTTTAATGAAGAGTCTCTCTCAAGAGTCTGAACGTTGGTCCAAGAGTAGTGAAGGATTCCAATCTATATTAATGAACTTGGTGGGAGATGGTTTGCAGATGGCCGCGTTCCTGACTTATTCTGGCTTCTTCACATTCAATACAAGAAGATCTTTACTAAAGCAATGGCGAAATGCTCTTGATCTGTTAGGTATTGAGTTCCGAGATGATTTGGGTATGGTAGAATCACTTAGTAAAGCATCAGACAGGCTTGAATGGCAATCGCAAGGCCTTCCCTCTGATAGTTTGAGTCTGGAGAATGGTGTTATTTTGGATCGTTGTGTTCGGTTCCCCTTGATCATTGACCCTAGCGGTCATGCTATTGATGTAAGTCTATGTATTTCTTGCTTTACTTTATCATGAATATCATCGTATCTAACTCGTATGCTTCCATTCTCCAGTTTGTCATGAGCAAGTACAAAGATCAAAAGATTCAAAAGACAAGCTTTTTAGATAAGGCATTCATGAAGACGCTCGCCGGAGCTGTGAGATTCGGAACTACTCTACTCGTTGAGAATGTGGAGAAGCTAGATCCTGTCCTTAATCCTATTCTGAACAAGGAGATTCAACGCACCGGTGGTCGATCATTGGTTAGAATTGGAACCGAAGACGTTGACTATAGTCCCAAGTTCAACATTATCCTCACTACCAAGAACCCAGCCGTGAAGTTGACCCCTGATATTTGTTCTCGTGTGACATTGATCAACTTCACAGTCACTCCTGCTGGTTTACAGAGCCAGAGTCTTAGTCGAATCTTGGAATGTGAGAAGCCAGAGCTTGAGAAACAAAGGAACGATATCCTCAAGTTGCAAGGTGAACAAAATGTAAAGCTGAGAGGCCTGGAAGAACAAATGTTGAGGGAAATTAGTGCTGTGGAGGGTAGTATTCTTGACGACGATCGTGTGGTAGAGGGCATGGAACGTTTAATGAAAGAAGGAGGTCAAGTTGAGGAACAGATCGCCAAGAGTGCTCAGGTCATGACTGAAGTTGAAGGCGCAATCTCCAAGTTTGAGCCCTTCTCTCTCATTTGCAAGCAGCTCTTTGTTTTGTTTGCAGGTATGAGGGAGATTGACTTCTTGTATGAGTTTACTGCTCAGTCCTTTATGAGTATGTTACAGTGTGTTCTCAAGAATACAGTCATTGGTGAATCTACCGAGGAAGGACAGCGCCTATCCTTATTGAAAACACAACTCTATCAAGAAGTTGCCTCGAGGATTGGCCGTGGATTGAAAGTTGAGGATAAAATGGTATTTGCCCTCCTCCTTGCTAAGATTTCCACCGGACAAGATGTGCTTAGTGAGAAAGAGGTATCATCAACTGATGATATCACTGCCTTAATTGACGAATCCTTTGGGTCGAGCTTCCCATGGCAGGGTAGGGGTCTAAACGATCTCAAGGACGTGGCCTTCAAAGACATCACATCAATGGTGCCCTTACTACTATGCAGCGCACCTGGACACGACGTTAGTGGTCGAGTTGAGGCAATGGCCAAGTCTAATTCGAAGGAGCTACTTTCGGTTGCAATGGGCTCAGCCGAAGGTTTTCAGATAGCCGAGAACTTTATTGCCACTGCATCAAAGAGAGGAACTTGGGTAATGTTGAAGAACTGTCATCTTTGTACTGATTGGTTAGAAGATACTCTTGTTCAGACTCTTCAGTCATTAAGCACAGGAACACATCGTGATTTCCGCATATTCATCACTAGTGAGATTAGCCCCAAGCTTCCCACTGCTTTACTTCAGATTAGTGATGTGATTGTAGCAGAAGCACCTACGGGTATCAAGGCGTCTCTATCTCGATTCTTTTCGAGTATCTCAAGCGAGAGGTTCGGTAACAGTGTTCAGAATCGTTTATATTTGATCCTCGGATGGGTACATGCAGTTGTTCAAGAACGTTTACGCTTCATGCCCAATGGCTGGAGTGAACAATATCAGTTCACTGAGGCAGATGCCACTCATGCTCTAGATGTTATTGATTCACTTGTTGATGATGCCTTTGGCAAGAGGAAGCAAAATATTGATCCCGAGAAACTTCCTTGGGAAGCAATCTCAACAACTCTGCGCAAAGGAGTGTTTGGCGGAAGAATTACGAATGATTTAGATCAAGAGATTCTAGATAATCTCGTGAACAATACATTTACTCCTAAAGCGTTTGATGTGGACTTTGCTCTAGCAGACGTCGAAGGTGCGCCTGTCTTGCCAGAAGGAAGTTCAAAGGATGACATATTTGCTTGGATTGATAGTTTACCTTCTCACAATCCTCCAACTTGGTGTGGACTTGATGAGACGGCAGAGATTGCACGTGATAAGATGGTAGCCGAGTCGGTTGTAAAGAAGCTGGGTAAGGTTACGAATTCTCTCTCAGATGAGTGAGTGTAAAGGGGTATATTTAGAATAAGATTATTAATTATGTGTTGAGATTTCTATATGGATATATATAATATGACTTGTCAACTCCACTACAGAGTAGGTCAGTTGTAAAACGATAGTTCTCTTCCATCGCACCATGATATTGTTGATTTTATCAAAGAAGATGATAGTAGTAATGTTGTCAAAGAGGAGAAAGGGTGCGTGTGGTTGTTCGTCGTTCCTGTTCCTCATGCACCTTTGCCTGGCTTTTGGTCTTGGTCATATTTTTTATGCCGATCATGAGATATTGTAGGAGACGATACTCCTCGATAATAAGGAGGCTAAATGAATGCTTGACCTTGGTTTATGATGGTATAACAATAGTGATTATTGTGTTGTGAAGAGTGTGCTACATATGCGACGATTAGGAAAGAGTAGTAGATGTAGGAATCTGCCACCATGAGATTTGAGAGAACTGCCTCCTCTCACCTACTGCCTACCATACTGCCATCTCTGTTTCATACGATCAGTAGTATCACGTATAATATGCACACTTGCCGCTCGATATTTATGAGGAATCATGTATTGTATTGCAATTAAATGATTTTATATCAAATATCAAAGTATCTTTTCACATCATAAAGTATCTTCACAAAGGCTCGATGTTACACTCTCTGCTCGTGGCCGCTGTCATCATCAACAATGCTGCTGCCACAATTCCCAATAATAATCTTCGTACAACAACTATTATCAAAGATATTACAACAATAGATGGTATTGGTATTAGCAGCGAGTATCCTGCACTAGATAATACTCGACGACACATTCAAGAAGATACTTCCACAACCCTATTCGTTTCAGAACAATGCCTCAACAATCTTGTAGCTGCAGCCTGTGATGATGGTCAAATAGGTCCCGAAGATTACTTTGTATTTACTGATGGGATGTCTAATGGGTATTACACACAGAACAATCTAAGTGATTACAGTGATCTAACAATGCAAAATAAATTTGCATTCGTCACATTAAGTTGTCAATGTAAGGCATTCGGAGTCGGAGGAGCATCGAATTGTTGTCAGGGAGATCGTGCAAACATTAATGTACAGGGTATTAATATAGATGATCCAAACAGTATGAGTACTCAACTGCAAGATTATATTGCAGATATTTGTTCAACTACAACTGATGCAATTGGTGAAGAGAACATCCTCCCACCTACAGGAGAGGAGCCTGTTCAGCTGCCTCCTACTGTAAGTCCATCGGATAGACCAACGAGTAGTGTTAGTCCAACTGGTACCAGTATTAGTACTCCTACCATTGATAGTTCATCTCCTGTTGCTGATCCTTCTCCCAATGTCCCTACTCGACGTCCAACAGATACATCCGAAAGTCCAAATGTCAAGCCACCAACTATTGATAGCTCGAGTAAATCACCAAGTGTGGGTGTAAATATGACAAAATCACCCAATGGCAGCAGTAGTATATCTCCAAGTAGTGGTATGACCACCACTTCTACACTAAGTCCAACAAATAAGAGTACAAGCAAATCGATGAGACCTTCGATTGAGCGTCAATTCGAAGCTCCACAAGCTACGAGTATTGTAGACAAATCAGAAACCGAAAAGGATGTTAGCGAATCCAATGAACTATCTGCCGGAGCAATTGCCGGTATCATCATTGCTGTTGTGGTACTTCCCTTACTTATTGTGTATATCACATGCAAGAAAACTAGAAACGAAGCAGAGGTTAGAGATTCAGAGCAATTGATTGCCAATGGCGAACGTTCATCTGATGACGAAGAACCTCAATTAAGCTCGAATACTACTAATGCTAGTGCCAGTGGTGTCCGAACTTTCACTTGCTAATAGAGTGTATAGACCTCTAATGAGGTAGTTTAAGTGGCGAGGATGAATCCGGATAGCTTAACATGCCGGAAGTTATGTATGAGTACTTGTTGATAAAATGTTATGTAAGATTGTAATATGATACAAATATATTTACTTTTACAACTCCTCAGGCTAATCTAACGACGACTGCAAAACATACGTCGACAACATCTACCATTTCAATGGTCTTCCAAGGGCACAACATATTTCAACTCGACTCTAACCTCGCACTTCTTCATGAATGGCAGCAGGATTTTCTACATCATTCCTGTCGTCTTCCCTGACATCAACTGCATTCTTTGTCTCATCCTGGTATCTCCTCAAATTGTTTATCAACACATCTTCCTTTCCTGCATATTTCTCCAAAAGCTTGGTCTTAGTTTCCGACTTCTTGAATTCAGCAGTTTGTAGTAGAGAATTCAACTCAGCCTTCTGGTCCTTCTCATTTTGATATCTCTTCAAATGAGCAATTAGCTTATCTTCTTCACCTGCAAACTTTGATAGGAGCGAATCCCCTCTCTTGATATTTGCGGTTTGCAAAAGAGACTTCAATTCTTCTGTCTGGGTAGAAGAGTCAGGCGTATTGGTAGATGCTGATATTGGCATGCAAAAGTTCATACTCGTCATGAGTTGCTCAAACTCTTCCCATTGAGTAATGATGCATCCCTTTTCCTTCTCATCTACTTCTTCTTCTTGGGATGACTCATCGACAACATCATTCCTACCCTGCTCTCCTTCAGTAGCAACGGCGTCAATGTTATCTTGATCTTCCACTACAGTGCTGAGCATATCCTTAAAGCCCATTGCAAATTTGTTGCCGATGCTATCAACAAGTGATAATGCATCCTGTTCAAAGTTAGTAGTATTACCCTTATGCTCATCCTCATCTACCGATACCGATGCCATCTTTAGTAACTTTGATAAAGTTAGATATTCCTCCTCTTTTGTACGACTTGCAATAAACTTTGGATTGGTAAGTTCACTCAATAAACTCTTATTCTCATCATTATCAGTTGTGCTTTCAATTATCTTATCTAGGCAACTATCCACAGTGGTATCATTTGCAACTACTGTACCATCGGCGGCGGCGGCAGCTATAGCATCTAGATTTGATTGCTGTTCCATCTGCTCATCTTGCTTTGCCTTTAATGTTTTCAAATGTTCAATCAAAATATGTTTTCTACCCACATAGTGTTTCATCAATTTAGCTTCTTGTTTCGATGATAGGTTAATACTTGTTACTAGTGATTTTAATTCAGCTTCGTCAATCTTTGTTTTCTTGTTCTTACTACCACGGCGGCGGTTGAAGAGTGATGCTATAGATGAAGTCTTTTTCTTCATGTTAAAATTAAACCCCAACTCATTCAACATATCAACTCTACTATTATCAAGTTTAGATGTAGCAAATAACTTCCGTTGTTTATCACTCCATGAACGTAATTGTACAGAGGATATTGAACCTTGTATTTGATGACCGACAGGTATAGTATTGCAATTACCAGTTTTTGTTTTAAGTGTTTGGAGTGCTTGGTAGTACTTATTCCATTCGTTGATACTACTCCTACGGGCGGCGGGTGTTGTTGATGACTTCGTCATATTACTTTTTTGTTGTGCAAAGGTATATTGTTATTTGATTGACAGCAGGCGTTGGTTATGATTGTGATGTTTAACAGCAGAATAGAATGCTATGTATGATACTGCGGTGCATTGTTGTATCTACTAGCCATGTGGATCTCTATTAACCAACGCTTTCCATCTCCGTGCGTTGATAGTAGCGCCAATTGAGTGAGTGAAGAATGAGAGAAGAGAGAGATAGCTAGATAGAGAGAAAAAGGATACCGGAAGGTATCCTCCCCCTAAGTAAGTGGTGAACTAGACTCTGTTGGCCTGACGTGATGGAGGATTCAATACTTATTACTCACGTGCTCAAGAAAGAGTAGTTTATCAAATTCATTTATTTTTATAGACTTCATTTCTCAATAAACTTTTACTCATTCCAACAAACAATCAAGTGAAAGATAGGCACGTTTTCCATACTCAGAGTTTCATGCAATCAGATTTGTGACCATCACTCCAATGTTTCACTTGACACTCTTTGGAGCAATACCAAATTGACTTGCATTTTGCACAGCGTTTGAATTCAACATCGGCATCCGCCTTTTTATGGCATGTTGCGCAGTTTTGTTTCACTAAATTCTCCACTTTCTCAACCAATGAAGCTGCTTCTGACCTTGACCTACCAAGGGAGTCTAGCTCATATCTTGTGCATGTCACTTTGGTAGCTTTCCTGCCCCAAAAAAGTATAAGTGGGGTTAACATTAAACCAGGACCGAATACTTTATCTTCAATAGACATATCAAGTAATGTTCGTGCAAGGGCATAATAAGCTTTCTCGTATCCCTTCTTTGCAGCTTCTTCAAAGTAATGCCTCGCCCTATACAGCAACTGTGATTTACTCAGCTCGAGCAAATTAACAAAATTTCCCCAGAAAGTATTTTGAAATACTGATCCCATGTTATAGGCTAGCATTCCGTCAAACTTAGGGTCGTCCTTGTAAAGCTTGTGGTGACTGTGATGATATGCAAGAGTTGTGTAACGAATAGCATTCTCAAGGGCATCTTTGCCGGCATCTCCGTCTGGACCAAAATACACATTCGCTAATTCCACCATGGCATCAACAAGTCCAAGATCGGCCGCCTCTTTTAGAAACTGTATCGCCTTTGCATCTGATTGGGGTAGTAGATCGGCAAAGTTTTCATTACCCCAACTACTGTTATTACCTTCTCTGCAGAGCAACCCCATTTGATACAATGCAATTGGATGACGTTGTTCAATAGCGAGATTGAGCAATTCCAAACCTTTCTTTACATTCCTTGGAAACCCACTATCACCATAAAGATAACTTTTTCCTACAGATACTAGAAACTGAGGTTGATGCTGCTTCTCTGCACGTATTTTTGATAGCCTAAATTCATCAGCTGGAGTACTATTACCTCGACAAAGAGGACAGCACTTTAATTTTCTGTTCTCGTTACTTTCGTAACATTCCCAGCACATACCACCACCGCAACATGCAAACGCTACCATTGTATTGTAACTTACAAATGGAATATCTTCAAGGCATATGGGGCACTCTGATGTATGCGGAGAATGTGCCTCCGCATGTTCACTGACAATCGATTCAATCCTTTCCTTTTCGAAAGTAAGATCATACGCCTCTTCCTTTTCTGTGAGTTGCATCCGAAGAAGGGCAGTTTCTCGAAGGAGGGCCCTTTCAGCCTCACGTGCTTTTGAATCGACTGATGAGTTCTCTTTCTGCTCTGCCAACTCTTTCAACTTATCAACTAAGTTCTTTTTCTGCTCGGAGATTTCTTCCTTTAGTTTTTGTTGCAGCGTGGCAATATCATACTCTTCGCTGTTTTTATTTGCATTATCTGGTGTTGGACTATCATGAGGTTTCTGTTGTTTTTGTTGTTGTTGGGGTTGTTGTACTTTACCACCGGCCTTACTATTCTTATTAGACTTCTTAGATTTCTTTCCCATTGTTATTCTATGAATGCATTTAAGAAGAGAGTGATGGGATTAGATGAGTATCGCAAGGCATTGATTGTATATCAAACTCCCAACTACTCTAATATGTTTATCCGTACCACCAACACGTATACTCATTAAAATATACCACCTAAAATCTCTACTAATATATATGATACTATATTACTCAACTTCTATCCGCACCAATACATGCCTAACGAAGATACGATATCACCTATATACATAATCTTCAAGACACATATCTCTATCCTTATTGCAAACCGTTCCATAAATACACTGTATCCAATAATAAAAAATAAACTCACCTAATACATACGCGAGGGGAGGTAATACCTTGCCTATCCTCTCCATCAATATATATCGTCCTAGAGTATGAATTATTGTGCGTGTGTGGAATAATTAAATATTAACAGCCGCGCAAGCGCGCTAGCCCTCCGGGGGCACCTGCGGTGGGCTGAAGTTAGGGCCCCAATAGTGTTTTCCCCGGTTAGAATAGGGAGTAAAATAGCAACAGGGACGACGACGAAGATGGAGAGAAAAGGAGGTACTAAATATATGAAGAATTAAACCAAACTAAGGTTGATTAGTATTCTTGGAAGAGTTGATATAGTCCAATACACTAGGTTGTGTATTAACAAAGCCGTATCATGATAATAGATGGCTTTCAATTGGTGGTGTTCATGAGACCTAAATTACTTGAGCCCTCAAATTTGTGACATCATAAGCGCAACGACACCTTACTTTCATATAACAGCCCCCCACAACAGGGTAGGTATGGCCTGATAATACTAATAGCAATAGAAAACTCTGCTACCTAGCTCTTCTACTTATTGCAATAATGAAGAGAAATAAAAGACCGAGAGATGCTGTTCAAAACAATGACAGAGTTGAAGAGCCTTTGACGATGAGTGGCGGCAAAATACGACCACTTCATTTCAACTATCGAACAATATCAATGTCAATATCAATATCATGTTGCTTACTATTACTCGCTTCCTCCTCTTCATATTCCCTTGTATCCGCCACCAAAGACAATGATAGTGGGAAACCAACCAATCTTCGCCGCAACAACAATAACAAACAACAAAAACAACGCACTCTAGCAAACTCACCACTATGTCCATCCCCCTCCTCATCAGGCACATACCCCACAAACAACTGTCACGGATACATACACTGTACAAATGGTATACAATCATCAAATGTTATACAATGTTCAAGTGGTACATTATTTGATGTTCAAAGTAAATTATGTACCTGGCCACATTTGTTGGAGGATGGTTGTAAAGTTGGTGATGAATTGTTAGAATTTGATGATACCATTGACAACAATATCAACGCTAATAACGAAGAGATGAATAACGATCAAGAGCTACATTCACTAGACAACTATTGTCCACCAAATTATAGTGGATTGGCACCACTTCAAGATTGTATTGGATATGTCGATTGTCAAAATGGAGTAGCCAAACGTTCCAAGGCATGCAATAGTTCAAATAATTTGAAGTTTGATATAATGACATTATCTTGTATAGCTAATATGAATGAGAATGATTGTGAAGTTTATTATAATATTGATGATGAAAAGCAGCAACAAGAGCTTGATGATTCTATAGCCAATGACAATAATAACGGCGCACCGACACAGTCACCAATAAATGGCATCTCCAACAACAAGCGATCTGAATATCAAACACAAATAATATCATGTCCACCAACTTACACTGGATATAAATCATTACCAGGATGTACATCCTACATCTATTGTCGTGATGGAGTTGAAGAAGGACGATATACCTGTGGATCGGGTACCATCTACAATGGCGAAATCTGTGTATGGGCTCAAGATTATAATTGTGATAGTACATTAATACCAACATATACACCATCATCAAGTCCAACGTATAAACCATCAAATACACCATCGTATTCACCAACACCATTAAACATGGAGGGTTCAATCTATTATCCAAATTTTATGAAGGGCATATGTTTAAATGATGGTAATCAACCTATAGGTGTTGATAAGATGTATCTATTCTCAACATCATCTGGTTGTTGTTCAACTTACTTTCCATCAAATATGGAATTATGTTTAGATGCCACATCACCCACGCCTGCACCGTCACCTACGTACGGTGCAATTTGGTATCCTGATTATACTAATGACATCTGTCTTTCCAAAGTTGACAATGAACCATCGATATATGAAACAAATTTCTTTTACACCTACAATGAATGTTGTGCCTTCAATTACATTATCAACAAATCACATTGTTTAGAGAATAAACCAAATATGTATTATCCAGATTATTATAATAATATATGTTTAAATGATGGTAAACAAAGTATATGGGAAGATAATTTATATGACAGTTATGAAGAGTGTTGTGATATGGATTGGATTGATAGTGAGGTTTGTATGGAGGCAAAAATGATGACGGTGGTTGATGATGCAAATGATGAAGAGGGGAGTGGGAATGATGTTGAGTTGGCTTTGTACTATCCTGACTTGTAAGTTTTTTGAATCTTTTTTGCTGTGGAGGGCTTTGAAGGGTTTAACTTTTACTCACTGATATGTTTCGTTTTACTGCAGAGAGAACAATGTATGTCACTGTGATGGACAAGCTTCTGAATATGAAATGAACTTCTTCTCAAGCTATGACTCATGCTGTGAGTTTGATTGGTTTGATGATATCGGAACTACACTATGTAAGCATGCCAAACCTGTCCAAGAACCCAAGTGTGTTGGTACTGTAATCATCGATGATGCCGATGATCAAGCACCAAGTCCACCAAATGACAATGCAATATACTATCCTGACAGGACGAATAGCATCTGTCTCGATGATGATCAAGGATTTAAACAAGCTGTGCAATATACCAACATACGAGATTGTTGTAATGATCCTTGGATTACATATGAAACTTGTATGAATCATGCTATCATTACATACCCAGCTCCTCCGCCGACTCCATCACCAATAGTTAGTGCAAAGCAGCCAGTTTGGAATCCGTGGTATCCTGATTATGTATACCAGCTGTGTCGAAATGATGGTAAGCAGTCAAGAGAAACTGTTAATCTCTTTGTTGATATGGAAGATTGTTGTATGGCTGAGTATATGGATACTAATGCTTGTTTGGCTAATACTATAAGTTAGTAAAAGATAAACTAGGTAGATTAGCATGTGTAGGCAGGAGTTATATCTAAAAGATTTCATCCTTAGACTATTTATTACTATCTATATATCTCCAAACACTACATAGGCAACCCCTGTCTTCATATTCCGAACAACAAGGTTGTATCAGAAGAAGGGAGGCGCCTTTCTCCTAAACACATATCACATCTCAAACTGTTCATACACATAACAACAATTATTGATGAAAGCTTCTTTAAGCACGAATCTCAGCCTGAAGTTCAGCAGCAGGGGCAACTTGCTCTTCAGCATCACGTCCATCCTCCATCTCGGGAGACTCTTCTTCTTCAGTCTCTCCTTCCATGGGTAAACTCAACTTCTTAACCTCCTGAGTATCAATAACAACAACTTCAGGTTCAATAGGCGTTCCGCCGGGTGAGAAACCACAGGTTAGGTATTGTTCCATTAATGCCAACGCGTTGGCCATGACACCTGGTTCTTGTTCGTCTTGGGGTGCTTCGGCATCTTGAGCCTTGTCATTTGAGTAGAAACCAATGGTTACACGATCATCTTGCTGTACGGTTTCTACACCGGGTTCTTCGTTGGTGTGGGAGGGTTCAACATCGGGTGATTCTTGTTCCTTGGGGGCTTCTTCAGCGGCGGCAGGGGGTAAGACAGCATCTTCTTCCTCCTTCTTCTCGGTACATGTCATCATCTCAGTTAATACAGCTGCAAAGGAGGTAGCAACCTCGGCAGATGGAGATTCTTCAATAGGGGACTCTTCCTCTTCCATCTTGTCTTCGTCTTCTGGAACTAGGGCAACCTCAGTTTCATTCTCGGTGGAACTAACTGACATTTCGGATGTACGCTTTTCCAAAACATCGACTGTCTCCTCCTTCTCGACGACAGCGGCGGCGGGTGGTGTGGTAGTAGTCTTCTTGGCCTCCTCCTCGAAGGTATAAACACCATTCTTTTGTACCTTCTTGAGTTTCTTCGATTTGAAGGATGATTTGAGTGACTTACTCATCTTCTTGATGGTAGGATGCTTTGATAGGAATGATTTGCCCATGATTGCAAGATGTTTATGTTTAGGTGTATAAGATGGCTGTAGTGGAATCGGTGATCGATGGTTATTGCAAAATGGTATTGGGTTGATAATTTATGAGAGCAACTGCTGCTAGTGCTTCTGCCTTCGATATGAATTATTCAAATTGATTCGAATTGAGCGAGGAGTATCAAACAATTATGCAAGTAGATAATGCTCTCAATAATTGTCTCTATCCTAAAAATGTTTTATAGCTTGCAAGGTAATTGTATATAAAAAATACTGTATTACCTTCCTATGTAGGATACGATATCCTTTTTATTCTCATAGAAATCGTCTTCACTCACATCGTTGTTACTCTAAAGAATCAATGATGGCAATGATTGACAGCAACAATATTTCAATAGGCGTACGAGATTGCATGCAATGCACGAGATTATTTCTGCCTATTAAATTTTGATGCATCTACAATAATAATTTGATTGCTCTCATATTATACCACTCAACATCTACTAGACTACATACCGTCAATCAATCAAATAGATAGATATATAATTGCAAATCTTAATATATCACCACTATCAATCATGAGATTCTCAAGAAAGAAATCAGTAACAATAACAGATAACATAACAATTCCATCACAAGTACTAACAGCCAAGGAATATGATCAAAGTATCGGCAGCGCCAATCCAGCAAACAACAATGCATCATCAAAATCACACTTTCATGATGCTGCAATTGCCAAGAGTGCACATACTGCCAAGTTACGTATGTTATCCAAGAGGGCCAAGAGGAAGAAGAAGAAGAAGAGTATTTTAAAGAATGGTAGTACTACTTCATCATCTGCTGCTACTACTACTAAACAGAAGGAAGGTATCAAGAATAGCAACAAACCAAAGGTCAGCAGTAATGGTGCCTCAAAGGATAGTAGTACCCCTACTACCCCTACCTCTAGCACCAACACCGCCGCCAAAATGTCAATCACAGTCAATGGTAAACCAATATTAAACATTGAACCTAATGCAACACCCGAAGATGTACAGACTTTTCTAAGTACATTACAAAGTACATTACAATGTGGATTACAAAGTAAGTCGGAACAACAGAAGAAGAAGAAGAAGATTGTTGAAGAGGACGAGGATGATGTTCAAGAAGATATCTTACCAACCTCAACTTCTGAAACTGAAGCATCATCCGAAGAAGAACTAGACGATATCCTACCAACTACAACTTCAGAAACTGAAGCATCCGCAGAATCAAGAGATAGTGACATCAAATTGGGTCCACGTGCAACACAAAAATTTGAACAAATGGAAAAGGATATGGATGCCGAGGTTTCATTATATGATGATAAGTTGGGTAAGAGTTTACGAACCTTGTTGGAAATGAAGAGTAAGATGAGTGGTAAGTTCTGTATAGTATAGTCCGTTGGATTGTTTTCGTGATCTGACATGCCCGCTCTCTATGCTGCCTCAGCTTGTAATCCTATGGCCCAAGAAGGAAAAGAGGAGACGGCCGATGAGAAGGAAGAGGGTAAGGCCACAGACGGAGTTGAGGAACTTGTATCACAAGTTGCACAAGTTGTAGAGAATGTTCAGGAGACTATTACAGATGCCTCCAAGGAAGTGCAGTCGTTGATCTTTCCTGAAGTATCTATCCAAGAATCTTCCACTACCGTCGGGTCTACATTCGATGAGGGTAGTACCCTATCTGACAAGTCATGGAAGCATGAGCTTAATGGATATCGTCTCACTGGTCAGACATCTGATATTCGTCTTAAAACCACTAATGATGATATTAGTGCAGACCCTTCCATCGAGACCATTGAGAAAGAAGGCGATATTCTCATTGGATTTGATCAACATGTCCATACAGGTGGTGTTGAAAAGAAGAAGAAGTCGAGGCAGAAGAGCCTTGTTGATCCCTACCAAATGTCATTGATTCTTGATGGTGTAGCGGTACAATCCCTCACGCTTGGCGCCGCGGCCATGAAGATGATTAATGATATGATATCTGAGGCCAAAGGCAATGTCACAACATGTGATGTTCTAAATGGAGGCGCCGAGCAAGAGCAACTTGAAATAGATCTCAAGAATTCCCTTTCTGTTGAAGAAAATGAAGTGGTAGAAGTACAGGCTCCTCCTACTACTGAAGAACAAGATACTTCGTTCATTCATCCTTTGATCCTAGAAAAGTTAAATAGCTTCGTCGAACAAGCCATGGTCAATATTGAACAGGCCAAGGTTACCACCATTAGTAACATTGAACATGCTAAGACTGCCACCATGAGTACCATCACTAGTACTGGTAACGATCTTCAAAAGGCTATATTCAAGGCTGGAGAAGATAACAGGAATGATAACCTTTCTTTCGAACGAAGTACTTCTGAAGATGACTCAATCGACGCTCATATCAACTTCTGAGCATTCGGGGAGTGAGAAGATGCATGTTTGTTTGAGGGTGAGTGGTTATAAAGAGTCTTAGAGAGTGCTGTACAGGGTATATAGAGTGTTAGAGTGTATAGAGTGTTAGAGTGTGAGTGTTGACAAAGGTTTTATTTAGAGATGTTGTACAGGATTCCTTGTATAGAGTGTTAAGATGTGTATAAGTGAAAGTGAAATGTGATAGGTTGAAATAGGTAGAAGCCCATCCATAGATAACTTTGGACGGGGATGTAACAGATAAATATTAGTTCTTTCAAAGTAAGAGTAGTCAACGTATGAAATGATCATATCATCACTTGGTTGTGACCCGTGAGCAGAGAGAAGGTAGTTTCGTACAGAAGCCCTCTAGATAACGAACCTACCTAACCATTGTTTTTTTTTGTGTTGTCTGTTGTATCGTAGGCAGTTTTAGTGGTTGTCTCTAGTCAGTTATGTGCTTGATGCCTTGGCTTGGCCGCCTCTCAACATAATCCTTTATAGATATGTTGGCATGGACTGGATAGATTATGATACACCCGCCGATGATGTAGTAGACAACAGAACAACAGTCATCATGTGACATCAAAAAGAAAAATCTTGACGGGGTTCTTGTCGTCACATTATAAGATGAGAATGAGAACCGAAGCCTATCTTCCACTCTTCACATGTTGGTACTAAACACAAAAGAAGAAACAAAACAAAGAAAGAAATATGATGGTACAATCATATTATGGTACAGACGAACCCTTGTGGATCGACAAGGCGTGGTTAAACACAGTAGTAGTTGTTGGTCTAACATGCTTTATTTTATGTTTAAAGTATTTATCAAAAGTACACACATCCAAAATGGGTATGATATACGGTATTGTTGGTATGTCTGCTCTAATTATTGGTTATTGGGTAAGTAATATCTATATAAAAATATATATCATTGTCATGCAATGAATGCACATAAATAATATTATGAACACATGATGTGCACTTTTCTAATGGATTAATAATTAAATACATAACTCTCATTTCCTTTATACCAATTACAATAAGATCGATGAAACATATACTTATGATGATGGAAGATGGTTAATTGCAATATCAATGGCACCTGGAATAATTATTGGTATGGTTAGTGCATTATCTGTTGAAATAACCGGCTTGCCTGAATTGGTCGGGGCATACAATGGCTTTGGTGGCCTTGCAGCGGCATTGGAAGGCATTGGTTTATACTTAGATCCTTATGCAAAAGATTTTGTAAGAGGCGGTGAAGTAGTTGCTGAACAAACTTCTTCAATGCTTTGGGTACAAGCAATTGCATTGGTACTGTCAATAATCATTGGTATGATCACATTCACGGGAAGTATGGTGGCTGTTTTGAAACTTCATGGTACAATCTCATCAAAGCCGAGAGTCATACCACAACGTCCACTTGTGTCACTCTTCTTCTTCATTGCACTGATTGTCTTTGGGACTTTATCTTTCACGGGAGGTCAAGATTGGAACGACAGAGGATTGGGTATAGCCTTCATCATTATCGTTGCTCTTCTTTCCAGTTTATATGGTATCGTTGCTGTAATGGCAATCGGAGGAGGCGACATGCCAGTATCAATCTCGTTCCTCAATTCTCTCTCCGGACTATCAACTAGGTAAGAGCAGATATGTGTATGTATTTCTCACTACTCAAGTATATAATCACAACTCATGTTCAATATCTCTGTAGTATGGCTGGCTTTATGCTATCAAACAAGGCTCTGATTGTAAGTGGAGCCTTCGTTGGAGCATCTGGAAAGTCCGCGTTAGTATTGTTTTGTACTGAAGTCTCAATGATTTGAATACTTCGTTTGAACTTTGTTTGCCTTTATTTGATTGCCTTTACATCCCATATCACTAACATATGTTACTATCATCTCTCTTCATCTCCATAAACTGTCAAACGCGCATCTTCCAGGTATCATTCTAACACTAGTCATGTGTTATGCTATGAATAGAAGTATGTCAAAGGTTTTGGTCGGAGGATTTGGTAGTGGAGGAGGTGCTAGTGTTACCACGAAGAAGACCGATGTAGTTGGTACTGTAAAGCAAGTTCTTGCGGAAGATGTTGTTGAAATGCTGACCCAATCAAAGAAGATCATTATTGTCCCCGGATATGGAATGGTGAGTGTTCTTAGTTGCTACTTCATTGCTTTAATATTCGAAGTTCGACTCTAATCTGCAACTTTACTTATAGGCGGTTGCAAAAGCTCAATATGCCATTGCTGAACTGGCAACTAGGCTTCGTGAGAGAGGAATATCTGTACAATTTGCTGTCCATCCAGTAGCTGGCCGTCTCCCAGGTCACATGAATGTATTATTAGCAGAGGCAAAGGTTCCTTATGATATAACATTCTCCATGGATGATATAAATTCAGATTTTAGTCAATGTGATCTTGCCATTGTCTTGGGTGCTAATGATATTGTCAACCCCTCAGCTCAAACAGATCAAAACTCGCCAATAGCAGGGATGCCCGTTCTTCAAGTATGGAAGGCAAAGCAAACAATATGTATGAAGAGGAGTTTAAATGTGGGATATGCTGGAGTTGATAACTCTCTCTTTTATATGCCCAACAATTTTATGTTTCTTGGTGATGCCAAGAAGACCCTAGAACAAGTACTTAATTTGTTGTCCGCCAGTACACCAACCCCTGACAACAACAATGCTGAAACAGCTGATGTAGAGAGTCAACAAAAGAAGCTTGAGGAAGAGAGTACGGCATTCCTTGATCACATACCTGATCTTCAAAGCAACACCTTTTTAAGAGTAGGCATTTGCAAGGAGCTTGATGAGAGCGAGAAAAGAGTAGCCATGGTTCCTCAAGTAGCAAAGAGTCTACTCAAGTCTGGCATCCAAATAGTTATTGAGAGTGGAGCAGGTGATAATGCAAGATTTAGTGACGGGTCATACGCAGAAGTTGGCGGTCAAATAAAGGAGTCGGCAAAAGAAGTATATGATACCTCAAATGTTATCATAAAGATACAAGCGCCAACACTGAACGAGCTTGATATGCTTGGAGCTGGGAAGACCTTGATTAGCCCTATTAGTCCACAAACAGATGCAGGTATGGAGCTCTTGCATAAAGCAAGAGATGCAGGTATTAATTTGTTGGCAGTTGATGCCGTTCCCCGAGTATCACGAGCTCAGAATATGGACGTTTTGAGCTCACAAGCAAAGCTGGCAGGATACCGAGCAGTTGTGGAAGCTTCCAATGCATATCAGAGATTCTTACGGGGCGAGGTAACCAGTGCTGGTTCTTTTCCCGCGGCAAAAGTCCTCGTGATCGGATGTGGTGTTGCTGGGCTTGCTGCGATTAGTGCTGCAGTTAGTTTGGGCGCTGTCGTCCGAGCATTTGATACCCGCTTAGACTGTAAAGAGGAAGTAGAATCACTTGGTGGGATCTTCCTTACACTCAACTTTAATGGAGAAGAAGAAGGTGACACAGGAGGTACTGGCTACGCAAAAGTAATGAGTGATGAGTTTTACAAGAAAGAAATGAATCTGTTTAAAGAGCAGGCAAAGGAAGTCAACATTATCATTACTACTGCCGCAATTCCTGGGCGACGTGCTCCTATATTGTTAAAGAAAGAAGCTGTTGATAATTTGGCTCCTGGAGCTATCATTATTGACCTTGCTGCTTCGACTGGAGGTAACTGTGAGCTGACTAGGCCAGGAGAAACCCACTTATATGACAATCGAGTCACAATAATTGGTGCCACTGACCTACCATCAAGAATGGCATACCAGAGCAGCTACATGTATGCCAACAATATGCAAGCTTTATTGGAGTTGCTATGTCCAAAAGATGAACGAAAGTTGGTCATCAACATGGAGGATTCGGTTATACGAGGAATGACATGTGTTGTTGACAACACCATCACTTGGCCGCCTCCGCCAACCGTCAACCAAACACGTGCTACCAAGACTACTACTCAAAAGAAGGACGACTTCCTGATTGTACATCAAGAAAGGAGGAAGTCATCTACAGTCTTTTCCAAGCGTATCTTGGACTTGACAACAATTGGTGAAGTATGTGCAATCATCTTCCTAGTCGTCTTCGCTATCATTCTTGGATTCTTTGCACCAGTATCATTTGTAAACCAGTTGCTTTACTTTATACTCGCTGGTTTCCTTGGTTCATATCTGATTTGGGACGTTGAGCCTGCACTCTTCTCGCCTTTGATGTCAACAAGTAATAGTCTCTCAGGTAAAGATCTGTTCGTGTCTTTGCGTTTTTGTTCATATCATATGCTCACTTTTCGAACGTATCTTCTTCTTTAGGTGTTGTCATATTGGGCGGTATTCTAATGGCGTCCACTGACAGTGGGTCTGCAACTAATGTTTTAGGTTGTACAGCAATATCTGTGTCAGCGATCAATGTTTGTGGAGGCTTTGCTGTATCCTATCGCATGCTTCTAATGTTCAATAAATCTTCCGGTACTTCTCAATAAATCTTCCGGTACTTCTTAGTTCAACACATAAACTTATCTTAAAGGAAAGTTAACCTAATATACATTGCCATAAAGCTCAATCACTACTCAAATACACATGCTCATCTCCTCGAGCGCTTAGAATTTTGAGCTGAAACTTCAGCATCGTCCATAGCAACATCATCAATACCTCTCTTATTATCTTCACCTTCCTCTTCCTCGTCATCCTCATCTTCTTCCGAAATAACACCCAGGAATTCACAATGGGAAATCTTCTGGTCTGTCTTGGGCATGTTGCATATTTGAAAGGCATACATATTCTCACCATCAGACACAAGAGCTGCCTCCTCACGGAATGCAGTTGGCTTAAAGTTTCCAGCGAGTTCATGTCTGCGGTAGATATCAACCATATTCTGCATCGTCTCATTGTTGGCCATATTTCGAAGATGCTTAAGTACATGAGATATAAGCTTATCCATGGTTGTTAATTCATAGGCGTTATTACCCAACAAATGTCTGACTCGATCCTCAAACTTTCCACCCTCAGATGGCTCAGAGGCTCCAACTCCGGACTCAATTAATGAATATACAAGGCCTATAAATGCATCGTAACGCTTCTTTCCTTCATTGGGATCACCCTTATATGTGAGTTTCTCTGTATGCCTACTCAAAGCTTTGTCCTTGCTAACATCTGTGGCAAGCTTCTTGGCAATGATGAGACGTTTGATGAGAAGCTGATGTAGACGGAAGAAGAGGTACAAACACTGTGTACCAATGATCATATGATCATCAGATCGCAGAGGTACTTCTGGGTCGTTCGAGCGGAGTTGCTCTGTAAGAAGTGACGGCTCAACAGGATCAAGTGAACCGAACACAGCATCAGGTTTAAGAAGTGTTGTATCCGGCTTGGATGGGTAGGAGACTTCATATACACGATCATCTTCATTGTATTGAACAACCTTGCCCTCTCCCAATGTTGTTGACACAAGTGTCTCGGGAGGGAAGGGGACGTGATTTGTTAATGAAAAGTAGCCGGTATCAACGGCACCCTTGACATCTGGCTTCATGATCTCCTCTTTGACAAACTTTCCAGCAGCTGTTGGGACATTGTCAGCAGCATTTGCTTCATCTTCTCCTCCACTGCTGCTCTTGCTTTGATCATCATCGCCATCATTACTACCCTTCTCTCCATTTTCCATGGAAGTGCTATTCTCTTCGTCGTCTTCCTCAATTAACTGAGGCGAAGCGGAGAACGAAGCTGCAGGAGTTGACATCCACGATAAACCAAGTCCAAACCATGGGCCAATAAAGTCACGCCAAAGACGGAAGATTCTTTCCTTGTCACCAGGATTGATTGATCCACGTTCTAATGCGAAAGCGATGATACGATAGGCATCCTGTTGTGCCCAACTGTTACAATCGTAGACGAAACTCATGTGAGGAGTAAAGATTGTCTTGGTAGGCAAGGGTAAGCCTTTCAAATCCATACTCTTACGGGGAATATCACGACCCATGGTAATCTCGTAAAACGTCCCGTGTTCCTCCTTGGCCTTGTCCATACGACTATTACATGTAGCCTCGCTCTCTAGACCATCATTAGCGGCACGGTCCTTAATCTCTGCAACAAGTACACGTGTCGACGTGACTTTCTTATCGATGGTACGCCACGTGATGGATCGATGATCCACACTCTTGTAATAATTGTGCTCACCCAAATCCTTCCATTTCTTGTTGAGCACCTCACGAGCGGCACGGAATTCCTCATCCTTCTGACGGAGACGGTTCATAACGATAGGAAGTGCCACAGCAGGATTTTTAAAGCATAGTTGGAGCATTTCCGATCCATCATCGCCGTAGATACGTCTAATGGCATGCTTGTGGATCACTCCCAAGACACGTCCATCGAGAGTATATTGATAGATTTTGCCACCAAGGCCAGCTCCGTCAGGAATACTTGTTCTCTTCACCATAGATCCCTTTGTCGTTTGCAATTCATTATCAGATAAGAACTTCAATTCATCATAAATCTTCGTCAAGCGCTGCAATGTCGTGGCATTAGAATCGATGCACATGTCAATTTCGAATCTCATGTCCTCAGTTCGGAATAATGTCTCCTCATACTGATTCTTGCGCATATGTCTGAAGCTGTTACCTTCCTCACTGCCCAAGGGAAGGCTGACCCACACATCATTCAACACTTTTGCTTCCTCCGTTGATCGTTCACTACATGGTGGGGCGGGATAATCTCTCGGTAATGCACGGTATGAAGGCGAACAGCGACGACAACGACTGAAATCAATCTCGGACAGGGGTACACTATGCCATGAATCGTCATGTGTAGGTGCATCAGGAGATCCAACAGCGTTGATGATACCCTTAAACTCCTCAAACAGATCCTTGTGCTTGCCCAAAAGACGCTCAACGTAACCCAACATATCATTCCTCGACAGAATTTCTTGAGCATACATATCAAGCGTCTTGATAAACTCGGCATAGGCTTGTCCATCACGGGAGAAGGATGTTAAGGCTGCCTTGACAAGATCGAAGAATTGACGTTCCACACCAGCATTATACACGAAGTTAGGCTGTTTACCCGATGCTGCGGAACGCTGAGGAGATTCCATTCCAACCTCATCTGGCTGAGTCATATCAATAAACTTTTGTGCGGATTGAGGGGCCAATCCTTGACTCTTTCCCTTTGGAGTTGCACCACCACGAAAACCAGGACCACCCCTTTGCTGCTTGGTAGAAGCCTCGATTGATGCGGCACGTTGCCTGGCCTCTGCTTCAGCGGCAGCTCGACTCAATCGTTCTTTAGCCTGTTCTTGGACAGCATCTGGCAAGAAGAATGTAAACTCCCTCAGCAAATCAGGATGGTCGGAAAACAAACTTGACACCTGCTCGAGAACTTCCTTAATACCACGTTGCTCCTTCTGATAAGTGTGTAAGATCTCAAGGAAGGTGTGGTATATACGTGGTTGGTTGGCGAAGCGCTTCTTAATGTTCGTCACGTACATGATGGCATGATCGAACTCAATTGTACGTGTTGCAGCGGCTCCTTGTTGTTGCTGTTGAGTCATACCCTGCTTCTGCTTGGCATTTTGAGCAGCCATCATTTGTTGCTGTTGTTGAGGTGTTGGCTTCATACCCATTCCCATAGCTGCTGCCCCTCTTCCTCCTCTTCCACCGCGTCCAACGGCACTACCGCGTCCTCCTCGTCCTGCCATACCACGTCCCTGAGGCATGCCTCGTCCACGTCCACATGCGGCTCCTCTACCACCGCGTCCTCCGCGACCTGCATCTCTTGCACCAGCCAGTCCAGGACCGATGAATACTGGCTCTGCATCTCCCATCTTCATTTCAATCTTGTACCCGTCTGGTAAGAATGTATTGAACCCTAGAATCAAATTGTTATACCCATGGAATAGTCGACGGACACGGTTGATAACACCAATGGTATCCACTTCCTGTGCCTTGAAATTCTTCAT
>Ga0214477_100247_pt1 | contig 37885 bp, 24 predicted proteins | sample M1_20Mar14CPVII9_FD_165058 | JGI IMG/M metagenome (GOLD analysis project Ga0214477, IMG submission 165058) | Marine eukaryotic communities from Monterey Bay, California, United States - M1_20Mar14CPVII9sort6BwellC16 | ecosystem: Environmental > Aquatic > Marine > Unclassified | place: USA... | reverse complement strand
TCAACATCAATAAGAAGTGGTCAGTATAATAATATGAAACATTACAAAGATATTCTAGTGCATGGTGCCCAGTTGGTTAGGCATTTAAAGGTATGTTATTATGTCATTGAATCGCCCATCCCTTGATCTTTTTTGATGATGAGAACACATCATCCATCATTATCAATTATAGCTTACATGTGTCTCTCCTTTTTTAATATTGTTCTTTGCATATCTATCCATCAATACATAGGGTCAACAAGTATCCGATGGTAGCAATGAACTATCTATCATAAACCTTCCCATCGCCGCGACACGAGGATATGCTCAAAGATCACTAAGCCGCAGATTAGCAGAAGAATCGGGCGATGACGTTGATATGGATAGTCTCCTTAGCTCTCTTGGATTGAGTGAAGAGGATATTGAATTCGGCGGAGATGGTAGTGGCGGCGGATTCAACTTTGGAGAAGATAAGGGTGGTCTCCTCTCGGGATTTGGCGGAGGAGAGGATGCGGATGTATTGAGCGGATTGGGATTTGATTTTGGTGATGATCCTATGATGGATGCTATTATGAAAAACGTCGATAAGTGTGGAATTGATATTGCAGATATGTCAAACAAAGCTTTTGGTGCCTTCCTCATGTCCGGAGCTGGAGCGAGCACATCATCCAATTCACAATCTTCTCTTGCAATGTATCGGGATTTGGCCATGACGTACAGCCCAATCCTTCTTGCATTGAAAGATGACGACGAAAAGGAATGCAGTAGTATTGATTCTGCAAAGATATTATTAGCATCCGAGGAGTATTTGCAGTGTTCAGGTGAGCAGCTACGTATCTGATCTTTCTGTCTCTGATCCCTTCTTATTTTAAATGCTCACATCTTGTGTTCTTCCCCTCTACCCATCTTGTCTTAATACAATTACTAGGCGTGTATGACTTCTTTGGATCTATAGACTTTCAAGATGATCAAACTCTTGCCTTTATTATGGATGGTGTTACAGAATGCCAGCCAGTCATTGACTTAATGATGAGCACCGAAGACATGACCACGTTGTCTATGGATACCCTCAGTACTAAACTCAACGATGAAACTGCCACGGCATGTCTCCAGACTCTTCTAGGAGACAATCCATTTGCAAACTATTTACGTTATACCTATCAGAATCTGGATCAGGAATTAGATTGCTTGGGCAGATTCGGCGAGGCTTTGCCGCATTGTGTTTTAACTACTGAAGTATCATCCGAGTCCGAGGATGATGCCATATCTATGCCTCTAAGTTTGATGAAGAAATTGGATTGCATGATCAGTTCAAGTTATGAGGGTATACTTGATGAAGGGTGTGATGTGATGTACACCAGTCTTGATAAGTGCCTCGCAGCATATGCCGCTACCGCAGATCTTGCTGTTGTATCTTCTTGTGTAAAAGAAGAGGGGTTAATGTTAGGGAAACAAGATGACTTGTTCGACATGGATTCATCTGTACTGGATGGAAATAACCAAATCCCTGGCTTCTGCTCCAGGTCTTTTCAAAGAAGGGGGACTGATACAACTGCTTTACAATCTCGGTTAGATCAGTATAATAAGAAGCGCGAGTATGGATGGGTTGTGCAGGATACAACCGCAGCTCAAGTTGTGGTCAAGACAGCTTCCAAATCACTAGAAGATGAAGCCGACAAGGTACTAGAACCTCCTCAAGAATCATACAATTCAGACCCTCAGGATATTGCACTTTTACAATCAAGTGAATGGAACAATGGTGAGGTATCGACTGATACTGAAACTGCGTCAAGTACTGGTAGTTTTGCCATTGTCGTCATGGTGGGAGTAGCTATCATTGCTGCCGTAGGACTTGTATTGGTTGTCAAGCGACGTACCTTGGGGAATGATCAGCAGTTCAAACCGGTGTTTGGTGGTGATAATACTCTACCATCTGTTGTATAAATATGCATGAGTAGAGAATGAAATGTATGCCAGATTGGAAGTATGAACAGCTTGAGGTATGTATCGTATATAGTAATGAATTGTAAAGTTAATGCCTTTAGTATTAGCCAAACCCACCATTCTTCAGCTAGTATACTAGGAATGCAGTTGGTAAGTAGCGTGAATCCTCTCTCTCTTGAGGGTAATGACGAGTATGTTGTGTTAAACTTATTTCTTTATTGTTAGATGATGCTAAGAGCTCGACGTAATCAATGTTTGATATGACTTGTTCGTTGAAGACTTTGAGGATGCATACAAGCGTATGATGAAGACTGGATTTGTTGTTAATGAATGTCCCGACTTGGAACTTAATCGTGTGCCCGTGATTTCTAGGACAAGGAAGCTACTAAGAGGAATCTTGGGAGATTGAGGATCTGGGGATAGTATATGGGAGTGCGTATCTCTATAGATGATTGTGATGGAATAACAGCATGAGAGATTACCCTATAGGAAGTGTGTATCTCTATAGATGATTGTGACAGGCTACTGGCATGAGATAACACTCTAGACTAGAAAGATAATAGATAAGTGATTAGAATGAAAAAGTGAACATATGATATGTACATTTCCTTATTGTCTACTCAGTTCCCAACTCAAACTCACGCCTCTCTTCTCGTTCTACTAGATATACACTTATACTTTAGTATACTTTGCAATGCTATGAAATACCAGTTTATATGTAACAAGCAAAAACACATACGTCTTCCATGGGTACAAGAGAGCTCCTCAATGAATAATAACCTCACGAACAACATTCAAATCAGAATCAACAACCGCAATGGCCCTATCCTCTCTCTTTGGATTCTTCGGTCCACCAACTGGTTCCTCTACAAAGCATGCTAGAAAGTTACCATTATCATCTGGGTCTGGTACATCACCCTGTACAAAGGTACAACATTCTTCGGGAGATAAATTATCACAATCCCAAGGACCTATCGTAGTTTCGACACCACCTACCATCCATGGCCAGGGGTAGAATACAACCCCGTCATCGAATATACCTGATAACTTTGTACCTGACTTATCTGTTAATAAAACTATTTTGTAGTAGCCTGGATCAGTTTGTTCACGTATCTTACGATAATCTAATATGAGAGATGTTTGATTATTGAATTCATCAGGACGGGCAGTAACGTAGGAGTTTACTATTTGACGACATTCCTCGAGGGGTTTTCCTACACAGTCATCAATTTTTGGATCGTTTGGCTATATAGAGAGTGTATAGGGTTGAGAGGGGCAGGGTAAGATAACGAACACATGATATGAATATGCACACAATCTACTAAAGGATACCAAACTAGAACTTACATATTTATCGGCAGCCCCATTAAACATCTTACGATGGCCATAATGCTTTTCAATAATATCACTCATCCGTCTTGTGCCTAGATTATATCCCTCCTCGGTTGTAGTTGACATTTTACGATGGCGTTGTTTATGTTCTTCAACTTTTTCAGGTGTAGTAACTTTTTTAGTTTTGAGTTTTTGGGCACGGCGTAATCGTCGTTGTTGTCGTTTGTTCAGCTGAGGTTTATCTAGCAGTTGTGATGAAGAGGCTTTGCTCCAATTATTACCCTTCCATGGCATTTCCTTATCATTATTTAATCGTCGTCTATCGTCATAGTTGTTGGTTATGGTTGTTGATTCATTGAAAAGTTGATATGATATTGTGGTAAGTGCAACGAGTGATAGTATGATACTCTTTGGACGCTGACGCCGCCGTCGAGTTAGGGTTGATTGCTGCTGTTCTACTGAGTCCATCATCTGTAGTATGGGGTGGCTATTGTCGTCAATATATGGCGCCGCTACTGCATGTAGTTGATGAGGGAGTGCGACACAATCGACATTGCAATGACCGACAATGCCTCGCTAAATTTTATTCCATAAATATTGTAAACGGTCGTATCTTTTAGGATACCTCTCCACTCCAACTCAATTAGTAATTAGTGCTTCTATTAGCGGCAGAATAGAATCATCAACTGGTACGTTAGAATAGACTTTCATACACAATCAACATAGGTGAAGGATCGTTAGCTAATACCCTTTTTAATAGTAGTGGTTTGGAAGCTAGCGGCGAGGTAGTTATCGAATACAAGGCGAGGGTATCCTTTGATAATTTTTTGCAATCTACACATCATCCTATCGGCATCTATCAACAATAACACACCCAAAGGCAGTATATATTGTAGTATCGGCACATCATTCTCTTATTCTTTGGTTATTAATTAATTATATTAAAAGTGAATAGGGATCGTCGAGCTCACAAGAAAGAGTATAACATGGCGAGCAACGAGTCTAATCGGGAAGAAGAAGAAGAACAACAATTTGATCAAGCGTTTGGAAATACACAATTAGGTATTCGTGTTAAGAGGATTAGAAATAATGACCCTGATTTGTGTAGACTCAGCTTGGATAGGCGTGATTCATATATTCTTTCAGACCGAGCATGGGGGCTAATTGGTCGATACATTGCAAACAATAATTACTTGAAGAGTATATACATATATAGTTCACTCTGTGATTCAAAGGCATCAAAATTATTTGATGCATTAGCAGGAGGAGGCAACCGTTCATCTTTGAAGGTTATAAATCTTAGGGAAAATAACTTTGGCATAGCTGGAGTACGAAGGTTGGTGCCCTTCTTGCAAAATTGTCAAAATCTATCAGAAATCAACTTAAGTGCCAATAATAATATAGACACTGCGGTATTTGAAGTATTAGCAAATGCGTTGAACGGATCACCAATTGAAGAGTTATCTCTGAATTTATGTAGTATCGACGATTTATCAGCGTTGGGGAATTGTTCACTCCCACTCTTGGAAACACTTCAACTGGAGAAGAATAGTTTACAAAGTATAGCGGCATTAGAGAATTACACAAATCTACAAACCTTATATCTAAGCGGAAATGACATTGGTATAGATGGATGCAGATCATTATCTTATCTGTTACAAAATGAAGACTCAAGTTTGCATACATTAGATATCGATAATAATGAAATTGATGATGAGGGCGTAGAGATAATTACCCACTCACTCAAGCACAATACTAAATTGGAATTACTGAATTTGGACGGGAATGATAACATCACACAGAAAGGATTCACGGCATTCTTGAAACTTCTTGTTGACGTATCGTCTATTGTGAATACATACAAAAATTCGAACCATACTCTGACAGATCTGACCCTCCCAAGCGATGAGGATGATGAAGATGATAATGATGATGATATAAGCATGTATATTGATGTCATGCTCGAGAAAAATAGGGGCGATAATCCTGGAAGAAGAAAAGTTATAGACTATCAGTTGGACACTGATATAACAGAATTAGCCAATCTACAAGGCGTTCCTTGTACCACCAACAGCAGTATATATGCACAGATTGACCCTGTTGTTTTGCCCGATGTACTTGCAATAGTTGGAAAAGAATTGTTGGTAACTGACATGTATGGTGCACTAGTTACAACAGCATCGGATCTAATGTCACTTGTTAACAAGCCAGCCGTATTGAAAGAAAGAATGAATGATAAGAGGAAACAGATCGCCGAATACAATCAAAAGATTGGAGTTCTTAATGCTGAAATCAATGAACTGAATGAAGAGTTGCAATCAATGAGCACACCTAGTGTATCAAATGATGATATGGTATCAGACAGTGGGAAAAAGAAGAGGCGTAGGGATAGCTAATGATTACTTAAAGTTAAAGTTAAAGTTGATAATGATAATTACTATTAATATCAGGTAGAAGACTAGTCTAATCAACTCTTCACTATAGGCACTCATACACAATCAAGTAGGTGTAGGATCAGTATTTACTACCCTCTTTCAAATAGTAGCTGTCAGTATGGCGGCAGCATTGATATCCAGCGCTTTTATCGAGACCTTCCACCCAAACAGAGTTTCTTATTGGCATGAAAACTGATAGAACTTACTTATTGCTTTTACTTATTATCTCTTATTATTTATGTAATATATAATGTGAATTAATCATCAATTGGTATACAACTAGGGCTCGTATACTGCCAATGATACACTAAATTCATCAGTTTTTAACGTTCTTTTTCGTTGTATGTTGGTGGCGTCAGATTATTAGTATTAGCTCAAACAATAAGTATTGCAAAAAAGTACACATCTTGTGCACCTTCTACTAAAGGAGCTTGACATACTACAGAAACAACAACACGCATACAGTTTATGGAAAGAGAATTATCTTGTATAATATTCATCATCTTAGTTCGAGCATCGGTACATAAATATGGATGAAGAAGAACAATTTAATCAAGCTTTTGGAGAGCACACAGGCATGTCTGCAGATTGCAGAGATATTGTGAATCGGATCAAGAATAATGACAATGAATTAAAGTATTTTAGTATACTTGATTCCGAAGATGCTGAACATTTTACCAACCAAGCATGGAAATTGTTTGGTCGATACATTAAAAACAATACTCACTTACAGAAGTTGAGCCTCTTTGATTTTCACCTAAACGATGAACAGATGGCAGTATTCTTTGGTGAACTGATTAGTAGCGTGTCACTGGAATGGTTGTGTATGAGTTACAATCATGAGTTTGGTGTAGATGGACTACGCTGCACGATACCCTTCTTTAGGAATTCAAACTTATTAACAATCGACTTTGCCCGAAACCGTAACTTTAACATAGAATGCTTTGAGCTATTGATTAGAGCAATACACGGGTCACCAGTCAAAAAGTTATCTTTAGATGGGTGTAGTATCAACGATGTATCAGCGTTGGGGAATAGCTCACTCCCACTCTTGGAAACACTTCAACTAGAGCAGAATAGTATACAAAGTATACCGGCATTGGAGAATTACACAAATCTACAAACCTTAAATCTAAGAGGAAATAACATTGGTATAGATGGATGCAGAACATTGTCTCATCTATTGCAAAATGAAGACTCAAGGTTAGAAACTTTAAATCTCGATAATAATGAAATTGATGATGAGGGGGCGGAGATAATTGCCAACTCACTTAAGAACAATACTAAATTGGAATCACTTATAATAGATGGGAATAACATTACAAAGAAAGGGTTCAAGGCATTCTTGAAGATTCTCATCGATGTGTCATCCATTAATTATACATACAATTCGAACCATGTACTAACAGACATGTTCAAAGTCCATAATGTGGATGGCGATGTAAGACAGCATATTGATAATATGCTCAACATAAATTATGATGACGATAACCCTGGCAGAAGAAAGGTTATCAACTACCAGTTGAACACTACCAAGAGAAGTGAATTGGCCGACCTACAAGGTATTACCTGTCCTACCCACAACAGTGTCTATGCACAGCTTGATCCTGTAGTTTTACCCGATTTCCTTGCCATAGTCGGTGAGGAATGTACCCATAATGATCTGTATTGTGCACTGATCACAACAGCACCAGACCTAACATCCTTAGTCAATAAACCAGTAGCAATCAAAGAGCAGATCGAGGAGAAGAAGGAATGGATTGCTTCTCTTAATGCCGAATACAAGCGTAAGATGGAAGCTCTTGCTGCTGAGAATTCGCGTCAAAATTCTTCTCTCAATGCTGATATCTTGAGGCTGAATGAGGAATTACAATCATTGAGCCAAACAGGGGTATCGAATCCAAATCCGGCCAATAGGGCATCAGAGAATACCTAAAATACTACAGATAATGGTAGTGGAAAGAAGAGGCGGATTACTTACTTTATATGAGAATCAATTAATGTTAATGTGTAATGTCAGCAGACTAGTCTAATAAACTCTTCATTCTTCGCCCCCCTTCTTCTCTTTATCTTTAACTTCTTAGCACCGCCAACCCTACCTTTAGCACTACCATCTTGACTATCAGTATCAGTATTATCAATCGGTATCAATCCTCTTCTAACACGCCATTCATTAGATTTATTCTGTATAGTTTTCGCTTGACGTTCAACATGTATTAAATGGGAACGTACATCACCTTTATTTCGTACATTAATTAATTTACATAGTTGTGTTAAACTAATTTCGGTGCCGTTGGATGAAACTAATGCTTTCCATATACGTACTCGTATTGTATCCTTCTCCTCGTTGGGTTGTGAGTTGTTGTTGTTGTTGTTGTTTAATATATCATCCTCTTGATCTTGATCACTGCTGCCGCTGGAGTAACATACTGATACCGGTATAGTAGATATTGACTGTTTATATTGTATGATAATGTTATTGTCCGACCGCTGTATATGGACTATTTGTAGTAGAACGAATGCATGATGGATTGATGTCGATGATTTGCAAAGAAGAAGAATTGCAACAACCACATAAGATATCCTTTGATATCTCATGATTGTAGCCCCACCCTTATGTATTCGATTTATATATTTGTGGTATATCTTAGCCCTTGTTCTAAGGAAATGATATGCTTATCCTCACTCCATTCAGTATATCGACATCAACTTGATAATCAAAAGATACCCAAAATACACTCTTATGATATAATCCTTTCATTTGTCGACTTCAGGTTTTAGATTTATACCAAGATTGTCAATAATGATTTTTATTGCAGATAGTTGATATTGGCGTCCACTTAGGACCTAGGAGATAAGAGTAAGTAGACCGACAAATAACAACAACATTGCCAAAACATGACAAAGCTCATAAAAATGAAGGGAATAAAGTGGCGATAAATCTGGAATGACCTCATCTGCGACACACATACAAACTTGTGTCACAACAGGCGGCTAGTATAAATTCGACAATTTGCATTTGCTCTTCTCCCCTTTGAGGGGGGCTTCTTTCTTCTTCTGTTGTGGTGTTGTAGATTATGTTGTTTTGATGCTTACTAAGTTGCAATAAGGTGGTCTAGATTGCAATAGCTTTTGAATATCGTGTCGATACTTTCATACACAAGATGTGCACATAAAGACAAAAACAAAATGGATGAAGATTTGTTAGGACTATATCCATCCGATAATGATGATATTGCAATGGATGCAATAAAGCAATTGCTTACAGAACCTAATATTAATAGAGCTACTTCCAATACTAATGCTAGAGGTGATGGTAAAAGAGATGGTAGAGATAGACGACGGCGGTCTAAATCTAAACGAGATAAATCTAATAAAAGAGAGTCGTCGAGTAAAAGAGATAATAGAAGAGAGTCGTCAAGAAGGAGAAGATCCTCATCACGTAATACACTAGATACTAAAGATACAAAAGGTACATTAGATACTAAAGGTACTACTAAAAGTCACCGTAGACGCCGTAATACTATTAGCGATGACGATAGAAAATCAAGCCATAGAGATAGAGTTAAAAGCAGTACATCCGCACGCCGAACAAGTATAGAATCTAAAAGAAGAAGAAGGCATACTATAGATGGCGAGAAGTTATACCAAGGACGGTCTAAACAACGCAATATACCTCATTCATCTAATGATAATACAGCTACCAAGTCTATATGGGATACCTCTAATGATCATCAAACAGATGAAAAGAAGAAGGCATCAAAATATAATAAAAAGAAGGAGAGAAGGATATCAGTTGAAATCTCTAATTCTAATACATTAGGTACTACCGGTATTAATAATAAGAGCAGTAGTAAGAGAGATAGAACAAGGTCACGTCCAAAGAGTAGGGGATGTGGGGACGTTTCTACAGATGACGAAATTGGATTTATATCGGCTAGAGAGAAGGATAACTTTCATAGATTATCAGCACCATGGGCAACACCCTCAACACCCTCTCCCATACCAACCTCCACAAAGCAGCCGATAAAGAGGAGCAAGAGTAAAGATATATTAGAATCTGAACATTCAATAACAGATGATGAGTTAAATAACAATATGATGAAGCCAAGTAAAAGAGATGAGTTAGTTAAGCGACAAGTGGCGCCGTGGGCAGCTCAACAGCAATCTAATAAAGGTATGACAAAGAAGTGCAAGTCAAAGGGTAGTCTAACTAGTCTATCATCCTATGAAAGAGACAACTCTAAATTTAATAGAAGAGGGGGTTTAAGAAGAGTCAAGTCAGACCGTAGAATTTCAAATGATGGTAACTCCTCATCCGATGCCGAGGGGGGTAATAGAAGAGGATTATTAAAGACAATCAAAACAGAGCGTAGAATGTCAGGGTCGGATACAGATGGTGGTGGTAATAATTCATCCACAGATGATTTATTTTCATTTGCAAATTGTTTAGGGTCAACCTTTACAAACCCTTCTACTATCGGTAGTAAGAGGACCAGTACTGAACGGTTACGGTTAGTCAAGTCTACAGGCACCGGTTGGAAGGAACAACAAGATAATAAAGACGAGGAGGAGAATGAGAGATATCCGCTACCCTCATCATCAAATAGTAGACGACCAGGGTTAGAACAGCAAATTAGTTCAAGAAGACAAGAACGATTACGATTAGTCAAGTCTACAGGCACTGGTTGGAAGGAACGACACGACGATGATAATAATGAAGAAGACAATCTCATACAAGTAATGCCCCGTAACGGCAGACCAAGATTAGAACGTTCAAACTCAATTGGAAACTCCTTCTCTAAGTCACGAGAGGAAACACTAGTCGAAGTACGTAAGAGTGCTACCATGAGATCATCAAGAAGAAGACCATTGGCTAATTCATTGGATTCTCAACGACGACCTATGACATGTGATCAATCAATTACAATTGAAGATTTAGAACGGGGTATCAAAACTCCCATTTGTCAATCATTTCGACATTCATATACTCGATCAAATTCTACTGGTGCCGATTCTACTGCGTCCCTTCGAGCCTCGAGATTGTTAAGAAATAGCCGAAGAAGTACAGGCTCGGGAGTGTTGAGAGATAGTCTTCGTAGTAGTGATAGTCACATTGTCGATGCTGCCACTCAACGGAGACTTCTTATGAGTTTAGCATCTCCATCTCCTGTGAATGTACCTCCAACTCAAGAGAGTTCAATCTTTACTGATGCAGAAGTGGCACTACTCATGTCTAACAAGAAGAAGGGCAAGTCCGATAGACTTACAGCTCGTGGATCAACACGACAAGTACGAGATCGTATGAAGAGAAGTCGGTCGTTGGATGCATCTGTAACTAGAACTAATATGATTCAAAGTGTGGATAGCGTAGATGATACTCCAAGTAAGAAGGCAGGCATTGCTGCACGAATACGACGGAGAAGAACAGTGGACTCTAGTGGCAAGCTTGATAATGAACAACGAGATACTAATACACCCTCGTCAAGCCGACGACAAGGAAGACAACAACGAATGAAACGATCTCGATCATTAGACACGTCCATTGCCAAGCTCAAGCTTAAGATGCTAGATATGGAACGTATACAAGACGATGATACAGACAAGGAGAAGAAGACACTTGATGTTACTGATAGTATGCTACCCGTGCCTGATGAGCTGCCATACAAGCTAACAAGAAAGCTTGCCAATAGTTTAAACGATGGCAAGTGTCCTGTCATTGAGGAATCGAAACGTGCCGCTGATGAAATGAGTAGTGATGATGATCATTTGGAGTTGTTAGAAGTGACCAAAAAGAAGAAGGGTGGCAGTGAAGATAAGAATCCAACACCAACGAGTCTACTTGCCATTGCAGATCAAGAGAATAGTATTGTATTCGAAAGTAGTGCTACTATTGCTGCTGCTGTGTTGCCATCTCCCGAGTCGCCTCCGAAGAATAGAAGACCTTCTACCGCTAGAGAAATGAGTTTGGCCGAGTTGTTTGACGAAGATAAAGTTCATTCTACACGTCCACGGACGGGTAGTTCTGGTTCAATTGAATGTGGAGAAGGAGGTTCTTCCTCGGCAAAACGATCAGCTAAAAGAGCTTCCGAGTCAACAGGATTAGGCACTCTGCCAACTGTTGAGATTCATACCATCAATTCAAAGACGTTATCGGTCATTGAATCAGACGACGATCATGATGTGCCTGACGAGAGAGAAGAGAAGAAGACGAAGAAGTCGGGATGGTATATATCACAGACCATGTTGTGTGGTATCTGCACTTGTTATACCATCACTTTGATATTGATATTGGTATTGGGCATTGGCTTTGGGTATATTCTTTTGCCATCATACATCGACGAGGATTCCCCTATCAACAATGTGGACAATGGAGGTACTTCTGAGCCGGCTGATAGTAACTCGACAAGTATGGGAAGTGATGAAAGTATCATTACAACTCTGTCATTGTCATCTATCCCATCCTATGCACCTTCGTCTGCAAATAGCGTCACTCCTTCACATTTCCCATCACATCTGAGCAGTGAAACTCCATCAAGTTCGAAGATACCCTCAAGTCAGCCAAGTTGGCAGCCTACAGTATCATCACAACCTACCATTTCAACCTCACCAACTTTGACACCTTCACTTGATTCATCCTCGTCACCATCTAATATACCGTCAACAAGTCCAACGATGAGACTTGAATGTCCCGAAGAGCTCACTATGGTCGTAACACTCGACGAAGAAGGTCTCTTTACAATGAAGTATCATGTAGTAATATACCCCGATGACTATGGCGATGGCTTGGAAGGTATATTGTGTGCATCATTAGAGTACTCAGGCTATGCTAGTTGGCTTGGACTTGCATTATCAGATGCAACGAGAGATCCTCGGTTTGGGAGGAAAGAAGCTATAATCGGCATACCAGGTATACAACAAACAATGGCAGTAGTCTCTTCGGATGTTGGTAGTGCTAGCTTGGGTCAACAAGTAGGTGGAGGTATCAAAGACGGACCTCCTTTCCAGAACCCTGCCAAATACATCATACCTGCCGGAGGCATTGGAGATGGATATAGTGGACCAAGTCTAATCTTACTCAATGATAAGCAAACCTTGATGAACGGATCAGTTACAGTAGACCCAAACAATACAACAAACATCACTCAAATGACATTCGAGAAGTATCTCACCGAAACAAGCGAGGTTCCGATCAATCCATACGAGCCAAATCTATTCATGTATGCTGCCGCATCGGAAGTGGATGAAGATGGGGAGTTTGATAATTCCGAATGGAAGTATGTATCATTAACTTTGCTGGTGAAGGAGGAGGATGACAACACTTTGACTGAAGTAAATGATACGTTGACCTACGAGTTGGTAGATGATTTGGTAGATGATATCTACTCTCTATACGTAACAGAGGACGAAGACGATGATTCGACGTCGACGACTTCCACTTCTGATACTGATACAGACACAGTCGAAACTGCAAGGGCAAGTGTTGAAACTGCTAACGTAGAAGTGAGCAACCTCAGGAAAAGAACAAGATTACACGATAACAATAAGTAGTTGATTAATTGATAAGAATTTCATACACAATCACTCTTAAACGCTCATTACATAGGGAGCGGCAGCTTGGCTACACAAAGTGAGTGGATCCGAGAGTGTATTGAGTGTTAGTTAGACTGTGGCTGGCTGGGTGGCCAAGGATACCAGAAAGGATACCACACTATCTTACTCTCATAAAATTGATAGCTTTGTTCGGTTGCATGCTGTTGCATGGCGGCGGCCGCAGTGTATCATCCATTATTATATTCGTACATCACAAGGGTATTCAATATTCAGTGAATTCAATACTCTTTCGAATGGTGGTAGTCTTGGCAGTGATAGTTGTATAGAGAGTATCATTTTGCTCTCTACAACTCCCAATTAAAATTTTGCAATAGAGAGGTGTACTACACCTACAGCATAACATTGAAAGCAACTCTTAGCAGACAAAGGCGGAGCAACCTACAATACTTCGTACATACAGTAGAAGAAGGATAAGTAGGTCTATTTCAATATTCATATTTTATAGTATTATCATCGTTTTTAGAAAAGTAGTTATCGTACGGTTCACCCTAAAAATCATGTCTGAGTATGAACAATTTAATCAAGCTTTTGTAGAGCACAGCTTCATCTCCGAAGATTGCAGAGAAGATATAAATCGTATCAAGAACAATGATCCTGATGTAAATAACTTAGTGATAAGATCATCTGATGGCCGCGAAGTTGCAGACCAAGCTTGGAGATTGCTTGGTCGATACATTACAAACAATACACACTTGAAAGATTTAAGTCTAGACGAATGCGAACTAACTGATGAACAGATTATATCCTTATTTAGTGGATTGACAAGCAGTACATCATTGAGATATTTGGATTTAGATGCTAATGAGTTCGGTATAGAAGGAGTGCGAAATATGATCCCATTCCTTCAGAAATCTCCACATTTGACTACACTTTACTTGGGTAGCAATGATGATATAAACAATAAGTGCTTTGAACTTCTAGCAAGTGCATTAAATGGAAAGTCAATTAGAGAATTACAAATTTACAATTGCAACATTACGGACATATCAGCATTAGATAGATACAACTTACCAAATCTACAACAACTCAATCTGAGTGGCAACAAAATTAGAAGGGACGGGGTTGTGATATTAGCAAAGCTGTTACAGCAAAAAGATACAATATTGACTACCTTGGAACTTAATAATATAGGGATCGATAATGAGGGAGTAGAAATTCTTGCCACTGCGCTTAAACACAATAACAAGTTGCATACATTTAACTTGAGGGACAATATCAACATCACAGAGAAAGGGCATGGGTCACTATTAAATCTTCTGAATGATATATCATCAATTGAGAACACATACAAGTCTAACCATACGATAACTTCACTGAATTTGGTTAATTCCAACCCTCCGACATTTGAGATGCTTGCTTCAGCAGTTCAGATTAACAGAAATAGCCCAACCTCCCAAGCTGCTAGTAGGGCCAAAGTGATTAAATATCATCTAAATAGCCAAACAATGGAGGCGCTGTGTCATCTGCAAGGTATTGAATACATACCTGGTAGCATCTTAGCAGATATTGAGCCAAAGCTATTGCCATTTATCCTTGCAATGATTGGAGAAGAACATGGCCATAGTGAATTCTATAAGTCACTTTTGTCCATGGCACCAGATCTAATGTCATTCATAAACATGAACAGAAAGGCAATACTCGAAGACAGAAGATACAAAATTGAGGTAAAGAGAGCTGCCCTTACTGCTGAATATGAACGCAATATGGCTCTTCTTGCTGTCGAAGAAAATGATATAAATAACCGCCTGGCATTGATTGATTCGGAGGAAAAAAAACATTCAGAAGTTGATGAAGGAAAGGAAGTTGGAAGTGGGGAGAAGAGGCGACGGATAAACTAAGGTATGTACAAAATAAGACGGGGAGGCAGAATAGTCGAAACTGAAGTGTTGAAACTGCTAACGTAGAAGTGAGCAACCTCAGGAAAAGAACAAGATTACACAATGATAATGAGTAGTTGAGTAATTGATAAGAAGTTCATACACAATCACTATAGACTGCTACTCATGATACGAATGTTTCAGGCATGGGAATTAGAGGTCAGTCTATCATGGGCTGTGGACATTGAGGATACCACAAAGGATACCACTCTACTCTCATAAAAACTCAAAAGGCGTCCTGCGGAAACATGCGGGCCAGCATACCTAGAGTTTAGCGGCGGCGGTTTATCATCGGCTGTTGTATTCGTACATCACAAGGGTATTCAATATTCAGTGAATTTAATACTCTTTCGAATGGTGGTAGTTTTAGTAGTGATAGTTGTATAGTTGGTATCATTTATTTGCTCTCCACATCTACAATCGAAAAATTTACATCTCTCTAGAGGTATACACCTACTGCAACCAATAGAAAGCAACTAAATACTCATAGCAGACTACAGAGCAACCTACAATTCTTCGAACATACAATAGAAGAAGGATAAGTAGGTCTATTTCAATATTCACACTATTGTATATTATTATCATCATCGTTATAGAAAAGTAGTGTATATACCGCGGTTCACCCAATATGGAAGAGGACGAACAACATGAACAAGCTTTTGGAGAGCACACAGGTATTGATGATGAAGTCCGAGGATATGTAAATTTGGTCAAAGATAACAATTATGATTTTGATAGGCTTGTGTTAAGATCACCTGATGTCGACGAATTTACTGATCTGGCATGGACATTACTCGGTAGATACATTCTAAACAATACCCACTTGTATAGGCTAGATTTAGATGAAAGTCGGCTCACTGACGAAAAGATGGTATCACTATTTAGTGAATTGGTCAGTAGTAGATCATTGGATAGGTTGGATTTAGATGGTAACGATTTTGGTATAGATGGAGTACGGAGTATTATTCCACTTCTTCAAAACTCTCCGCAATTCACATCACTTTGGCTGGCTGGCAATCGTAGAATCGATTCCGAGTGCTTTGAGGTATTGGTTAGAACATTGGAAGGAAAGTCTGTTAAAGATCTGTTCTTTTACCAATGCAATATTACAGACATTACGGCATTAGACAGATACAACCTACCAAAACTACAAACACTCAATCTAAATGGCAACAAAATTGGTAGGGAAGGATGTATCACCATATCAAACCTACTACAAAAAGAAGGGTCAACTTTGAAGACTCTTTACCTAAGAGATATGGGTATAGGGGACAAAGAGGCGAAGATTATTGCAGCGTCACTCAAGCATAACAAAAAGTTGCAAGAACTTTATTTATCTGAAAACAACCTCACAAATGAGGCTTATGACACATTTTTCAAACTCTTAGTTGATATTTCGTCAATTGAGAGTACGTACACATCCAACCATACTCTGATTGCCTGTGAATTGAATGAATATAATGGTGACATGAAAGCACTCAATGACGTATGCAAGGAAAACAAACTTAGTAGTAATCCCGAGGCCGCAGGTAGGGCAAAAGTTATCAAGTATCAATTAGACAGCTTGACGAGGAAGAAGTTATGTGAGTTACAGGGTGTTGAGTACTCTTCCATTGGATATATCTTTGCAGATATGGAGGTTAATCTTCTGCCCAAGATTCTTGCATTGATCGGTAGAGTGCACTGTCACAGTGAATTCTATACCTCCCTCTTACCAGTGGCACCAGATCTTCTGTCATTCATAAACAGAAAAGCCATTCTGGAAGAAGAAAAGGCAAAGAATTCTGCCCAAATAGCCGAACTCATAAGCCAGGCTGCAGCTCTAACTAATAAGAATGATCAAATCGATAAAAGGTTGGCATTAATTGATTCGGGAAATGATAAGCAAACGGCAGTGGATGGAGGAAAGGACGGTGGCGGTGGAGAAAAGCGGCAACGTATAAACTAGGTACCCTTGTATAAATTATATAGAGAAGAACAAGATTGGATTATCGAATACAAATAGTAGTAGCTAACTTACAACAAATAGTAGTAACTCTTCTTTGACATCCCTTCTATCAAACCGCTGAACAAAACTGTACCCCCGTGGGTAAGTTCAAACCATCAATCATCAACTCTGTACAATTTTCATAATGCCGTGCCTTTGAATCCACAGTATACCCCTCCAAACTATCATACATTAAAGTTGCAGTAATATTATACTTTGCAAGAATACTATTCACCTTACTTAATGCACATTGTGCAACTACCAAACAATTATGTAATGTAATATTCAATTTAACAGTTTCATTCCTTTGTAATGAATCATGACGATTCCTTTGCATATCATGTTGATCATAACAATAACCTTTAATAAATTCACCATTCATTCTCATTTTCATCTCATAGTATAGATTAGCACATTTGATACTTTCAGGTTGAAGTTTTGCTGCAATGGTGTAGTATATTTCTAACCAATCGGATTGTTTGATTTGATTTAGTATTGGGGGCCTTGTGGATATACTGCTTGTCATTTTAGCCTTTGCAATTGTACACATGATATGTTTATCACCCATTCTTCTCTTCTCCGGGATACTACTTAATATAAAGTAGCAAGATTCATCATGATCATTTGACAACGATGATGATCGTTCGACAACAAGTGAAACATCACCAGAACCCAACGATTTGAGGATACCTCTTATGTTTGATTTGGTAGGTATCTCTCCATTAATTAATAGTATCGTATGTCCAACCTCGAGACCACTATGTCCAAATAGACCAAAGCTATTCACATTGGTAATAACTGGACGTGGCTGTTCATCTGTGCAAGTATAATTGAAACCAAGCTTGTCGGATGATGATATCTTTGTTGCAGTTACTTCGAGAATGGTCATGATGATGATCGGTATCTTTTGTCTATTGTTGTTCAAATGAGCTTTATCGGTTCAATATATATATCAAGCAACTTGTCTATTGCAAATAACAGTAATTAATTCCTAGTAGAGGTACAAGCGGGGGCGAGGCACTTGCCTGGTATCATTTATTGCAATAGATTGCTCTACAGCAAAGAAAGAGGAGGGAAGTTCTATTCTGTCCCCGGACATATAATGCCCTTCCACATGGAGAGTTTGATCTGAGTTGCATCATCATAGCGCGCGGCGGAGCAGTATCATCTCAATTGTCAGATTCGTATATTGTCAGTGTATTCACTTACACCAGCAGCAGTCAATGATCTTTCGAATGGTGGGTCGTGGGAGAGATAGAAGGGCATTAATTTTAGCACAATAAATTTGTGCACATCTTATGTGTACCTTCAATAATATCGTCTGATATCGTATACAATAAGAACTTACAATTACAAGTTGAACTCGATACAAATACTAAGAATCAGATCATATATTACAATTATTAATATAGTGCCCACCACAACAAAGTGCACATCATATAATGGCGAGCTTAGAGGAGTCTAATCGAGAAATGATGGATGAAGAAGAACGATTATTTAATCAAGCTTTTGGAGAGCATACTGGCATATCCGAAGATTGCAGAGAAGACATCCGTTTTATCAAGAATAATGTTGAAGGTGCACGTATGCTTCGGTTGTGTATTTCGGATGCTAGGCGCTTCACTGATCTTGCATGGCAGTTGCTTGGACAGTATATTTCAAATGATACTGAATTAAATGAGTTAGACCTTGATGGTTGTGATCTCACCGATCAACAGATGGCATCATTATTTAGTGAATTAGTAAGAAGTCCCTTATCTGAATTAGACATTAGAAACAATTCATTTGGTATTGATGGAGTGAGGTGCATGATACCATTCTTGGAGAATTCACCAAACTTATCAGTAATTGACTTAAGTCGAAACAATAATATCAACTCGGAGTGCTTTGAGGTATTGATTAAAGCATTACGTGGAAGGCCTATCAGGACATTACGCTTATGGAAATGCAATATTACAGACATATCAGCATTAGAAATATACTCATTGCCAAATCTACAAAAATTCAATTTGATGGAGAACAATATTGGAAGGGAGGGAGGGATATTGTATTATCCAACGTGCTACAAAAAGAAGATACAATGCTAGAAGCATTATACCTTGACAGTACTGGTATTGATGAAGGGACAGAAATACTTGTCAATTCACTCAAACATAATACCAAGCTGAATACATTGACGTTGAAGGAGAACAACATCACAATGGGAGGGTACGTTGCATTATTGAAACTCCTCAATAATATATCATCAATTGAGAATACATACAATTCTAACAATGTGCTAACTACGCTGAAATTAGGTCATCATGATAAGAAGAGTGGGATCATTGGAAAAATCAATTCACTAGTGCGGAAGAACAAGAATTCACCCAACTCTCATGCAACAGGAAGAGCAAAAGTTATCAAGTATCAACTAAACAGTCAGATCAGGAAGAAGATATGTGAGTTTCAGGGTGTAGAATACTCAGCTGAGGATAATAATGTGCTTGCAGATATTGAGCCAAAACTATTGCCAACTGTCCTTGCACTGATCGGTACTCATCATGGTCAAAGTGAATTCTATACGTCACTTATGCCGATTGTACCAGATCTAATGTCATTCATAGATAGAAGGGCAATGATCGAAGACGAAAAGGGCCGAAATGCAGCACATTCTTCTGCTCTTAATGCCGAGTATGTACATAAAATGGCTGCTCTTACTGCCGAGTATGAAAACAAAATGGCTTCTCTAAAGACCCACTTCTTAAGTGAATCATCTCGTCTTACAGCTAAAGTTATTGATCTAAACAACCGGCTAGCACTGATTGAGTTGGGAGATAGTAAGTAAGCGGTAGGGAATAACTGAAAGTGGCGGGAGAAGCGGCAACACATAATCTAGGAGAGCATAAGAGCATAGATATCATATGAAGCAGTAGAAGGTAAATGTACTAGTATTTACTTCTGAACAAAGTAGTACCTCTTCCCACGGTTTGGCATATCAGTTTATCCTTTCTTCTTCTTTTTGTGCTTGCCGTCCTTCTTCTGCTTCTTTGATGATTTAGACTTAGCAGCTTTAACTTCGGGTATTGCCTCAGCCGCTTGGGTAACCACATTCGATGATGGTTCTACAGTCGAAGGCGGCGCTATTGTTGGAGGCATTTCTAATCCCAGAAGATCATCAAATGCATTATTAATAGGGTTGACCTCGTTCGAACTAGGTGCTGCCGTAGCCTCTACTCCCATTGTGGTATTAGTATTAGCACCTCTGCAACTTATTGTACCAGCTGTTGATCCAAATGCCATTGAATCAAACCCTAGAAGATCTCCCTCGACCTGCTTGCCCACATCTGCCTCTTGAGTATCAGTATGCTTGACCTTGGATTTGGATTTCTTCTTCTTCTTGGCCTTCTTGGGGGTCGGTTGCTGTTGCTCCTCTGTAGTAGGTTTCTCTGGCACCACATAGTGTTCATTCCTTGGCATCACTTCATCTTCTCCGAGTGGAGTAGTCAAGTCTACTAATGCTAGGTTTTGAAAGTCTTTGTTAACACTACCACGCTTATTGGATCGAGACGGGACATTGTTATCATCATCGTCATCATCACTTTCAACAATCGTCGTTTGATGCTTAGTGGTTGATCCAGTAGCTGTCTTCTGTGACCTCTTCTTCTTCTTTTTCTTCTGTGGCTTTACTCCAATGTCATCCGATTCGCCTCCACTATCCAATTGTATAGAACCAAAGCGAGAGGCAGCCGCGGCGGTATCTATTGATTCCTTGGCTGCCTGATCTACATTGACACTAGCCGATGTGTCCAATAATCTACCAGAAGGTACTGCCGCTGATGATGAGTTGAGGTAAAAGGGATCTCCTTGTCTCTGTTGTTGAGGCGAGGATTGTAGATTAACCGTATCCATAACTCCACTACCAAATGATGTTGCTTCGTTACCACCTCCTGCCGCCGATGGTTGAGTCTGCTGATCTATGCCATATCCATCCGCACTTATCCCTACTACTTCACCATTCTTCTTATTGTTGGCAATGGTAGTATTAGATAGCTGTGAAGTAAAGGATATCATCTCGGGACTGCCCTTGACATTGCCGTCCTTATCAAACCACGGAGTTTCCTCATTCATGAAGGAAAAGACATCCCAATTCACATCCTTCTCCCAATCTTGAACACTCATTGGAGATGGAGGTCCCTCGGCAAGCTTTCTCTTCTGGGTCTTGGCACTTATTGGTTTCATTGGCTCTGGTATGAGTAGATAGGTGAGCATGGAGGATGCTTCTCGACACTTTAAGGCAATGGACGAGGCCGTGCTGTTCAAGGCACTAATCTCCGAAAGGAGGCCAATTGATATGAGAAGCTGATAGGATGTAAAGGCTCGTTCCTTCACTTCCACATCAACACTCTCGGTATATACAACTAGATTTCTTATTAGTGTATCCGCACAGGCATACAACTCTTCGTCGGTACACTTGAGGTTGTCTAGGCCAGTGCCACTCGTATCTTGAGATTGTTGATTACGGTCACATGCCGCGGCAAATACCTTCATGGCATTCTGAACAAAGACGGCCTGTGTTGGTGATGCTAGAGGATTGATACCTGCCGCATCAGTGGGTGCAGTCATTGATTGAATAAGGGCATGATATGGACCTTTGGATGACGAATCATATTGGATATCAATATCCTTCTTGTCATTATCTAAAGCCTCGGGCAAAAGGTGAGAATATTCACCCACAATCCATGCCGCCGCTGGCAACACTTCTGATATGATGTGCTGCTCTCTACTATCAACCTCCTTATCCCCTCCTCGACGAATCAACACTTGTAAACTCTTTCGTACGGCATAACTCCTCACTGGCAATACCCTCCAAGCAACATCCATCCACTGCTTGGCAATCGCCTCACCTTGACAATCATCTAATCCTCGAACACCTGCCAATACTACCAACACATCTACATACCATGCAAAGTCTAATACCAATTCATACTTGTTTGACGAACATAGACTTATAATCTCTTCCACTACCTCACATTTATACTCTCCTGAGGCAGCCTCGACATGTCCTAATAATTGGGTGATTAAATCAACCAAATTACGTTGTGTGGCCATAAACTTTAACAATCCCAATGATCGTGTACGTATCGTAACATCTTCATCACTTAGACACTTTAAGATGAGTGTTCGACATTCCGAATGGGAATGTAAGACATTTGGTTGTGATTGTAATAAGGAACCAAACCCAACCAATCCTAAATACTTAAGATTTTGATCTGGATCGGATACAAACGATCGGAGTGTTTCGACACACAACTCAACAACTTCTTCAATGTTACTCGGCTGGCTTGAAGATTTGCCTTTATTAACATATTGCAAACAAAGTGTAATGGCATAAACTGATTCATACAACAAACTCTTGGCATGTGTCGATTTAACAATATTACTCAACGGTTCGAGTAACTTACGTGCCAATCGTGGCTCCTCGGGTACTAAACTACCCAATAACTTGACAACCTTGATCAACATCCAATTATTAGCCGAACTTGTTAATAACTTGAAGAATGCCGGTGCCAATGGTAAATAATTCTTGGGGTTAACATCACTTAATTCGGTAATAACATTCACAGCACATGACACCACACTGGAATGTGAATCTTCTAAACATAACTTAATTTGATCAAAACTTAGACGTAATCCCTGTGGATATTTTAAAAAGACTTTGTATAAACACAGTAATGCCTTCTTTCGTATATAGGGTGATGGATGTTTCAATAAGTGCAATAAGTCAGGTAATAATTCACGTCCTAAATCTTCTGTGGCGATATTGGATAGACAATTGATGGCTAGTCCGGCATGATACATTGTTTCTCCATTACCACCCACTGTGGCACCTCGTAGTTCCTTCTTTAATAAGTTTGTTGTTAGTAGTACTACTGGACTTTTATCTGGTTGGTCAATGCCCTAAGATGTGTTGATTTGAGATGGATGTTTGAGTTTGGTCATCAACATTGATAATACCGGCGGGAAAGAGGAAGATACACAGAAGGCAAGTATGAGATCTAAAGTCTATATAATACATCATATATATATACTACTTCCGTCGCCTTTCTCAGAGATATCATCTCAGTATCTCAATATGAACACATGATATGCACACAAAACATAATATCTTACCTGAGTAGCAGCTAAATAACCCACTCTCTTCAAAGCAAATCGTGGACTACTCATAACTTCCACAGCACTAAAAGCCGCCCAACTCATACTATATCCCATACTTTGTAGAAAAGTTAACTTTTGTAATGCATTGCTTTTCGTATATAAGTCTGAGGATTGTAATTCATTTTTAATTTCGGCAATATTTTGGGAAATGAAGAGTGCTGTGTCACGTTTATGAGAGCGTATACCTGTTACTAGATCTGTTAAGGTCTTTTCAAACATATTTAACAATGTGTTTGTGTTCGTATTGTCGTTTAAGTTGTAGTACTATATGATGTTTGACAATTATAACTTAGAGAACAGAGCAATTTATTGCAATGGTTTGTGCTCTCAGGTGCTCTGTTTCTAGCTCGTGTACAAATAAACTTTGAACCACCACTTTATACTTTATAATCCTCTCAATGAACACAACTATTTGCAGTATGATTAATCTCTAAACAAGCGCATATGCCAGCCAACTACTCAATCATCAATCTCATAATATTATGCTGCCCTCCATTTTGCTTAAAAAGGATGAGTAGTCTGTCTGTCGTTATGGACTGAAATCTGAAATCTAACAGTTTCACAATCACACAACCTCCTCTACATTGGCGGCAGTGAAACAGACATACCGTACCACTGTCCTCTCCGTATAGGCTGATACCTTATTAGATTCACTGAATAATTTGTTGTCACCAACTCTCTTTCAATTGGTAGTGGTTCTTTGTAAAGTTAAGCGGTATCCTTTTAGAGAGATGTCGGGCTCCAGAGTTTAAATAGCTAGTAGCATAGCGCCTAATCATCAATTGGTAAATTAGAGATCGTACACTGCCGATAATACAGTTTTAGTTCATCGGTATTTGATATTCTTTCGATTGGTAGTGATTTTAGTGTATGTAGGTGGCGGCAGTCTGATAATTTGCTCAAAGAAATAGCATTGCAAAAAAGTAACATCTTGTGCACCTTCTCCCTGTACACGAGTTAACAATAATTGAACCACACATACAGAACATTATTCATCATATTCATTTTACTTAGCGTTAACATCGTCGTTATTGAATAGACGAGAAAGTAGTTGCATACGTCCATCAAACCATCATAAAAATGGCTGAGGATGAACAACATCAAGCAGCTTGGAGAGCATACCGGACTCTGCCAAGAAGTCCGAGATTGTATAAATGGTATCAAGAATAATCATCCCAATGTTAATGAATTGGAGGTGAGATCATCTGATGCAGAGAAGTCTACCGATCAAGCTTGGAGATTGCTTGGTCGATACATCGCAAATAATAATCATTTGACAAATATTGATTTAGGTAGCTGTGGTATTACAGATCAAAAGATGGTATCATTATTTGATGAGCTGAAATGTAGTGTATCATTAACAAAGTTGACTATTATCAGTACTACCTTTAGTATAGATGGAGTGAGAAGTATGTTACCATTCTTGAGGAATTCACCAAAGTTATCAGATTTACAGTTGTTTGACAATAATGAAATTAACACAGAGTGTTTTGAGCTGTTAGTTCAAACATTACACGGAAGGCCTTTAGAGAGTAAATCTCTGGATTCATTATTCATTGGTAATTGCAATATAAACAATATCTCGGCAATATATACATACAACCTACCTCACCTCCAGAGACTCAATTTGGATGGGAACAACATTGGTAGAGACGGATGTTCAACATTAGCTAAAATACTTCAAAGAGAAGAAACTAGTTTGAAATGTTTAGATCTTTGTGGAACATGTATTGATGATGAAGGAGCTGAACTGCTAGCAACTTCCCTAAAAAACAATACTAAATTGCAAGTACTTGATTTGAATCATAATTACAACATTACTGAGAGAGGGTACAAAGCATTCTTGACGCTTTTAGTTGACGTGTCATCTATTGAGAATACATATAATTCAAACCATACACTAACTTTTCTAAAACTAGACCGCTCTCGGCGAGGAGTAAGTGACAGTATAAGGGAAAATATTCAGTCAGCGATACAGATTAATTATGGCCTTCGTACAGCTGTTAAGGCCGCCAGAACCAAAGTTATCAAGTATCAACTCAACAGTCAAAACAGAAAAGAGTATGTCATTTACAGGATATTGATTACTGTTCCATTGGCAGTCTCTTTGCAGATATTGAACCTATTCTGGTGCCACATCTCCTTGCATTGATTGGAGAGGAACATGGCCAAGGTGAATTTTATCAAGCTCTCGTACCAATGGTACCTGCCTTTATGTCATGTATTGATACAAGTGGTATGATGAAGGATTTAATGGTAAAGAATGAAGCTCATGACAATGAGCTTGCGAAACAAATGGCTGAACTGGCTCGTCAACGTGCGGCTCTTTCTGCTAAGAATGATCAGTTGAGTAGAAGATTGGCAGCCAGAGAATCTTCAGGTGACAGTCGGCACTCAGTAATTGTAGAACGAACTGGGGAAACAGAGGCAGAGAGTGGAAAGAAGAGACAAAGAAGTGATGAGTGAGTAAGTAAAGGACGTTTATTGGTAGGCAAGTAAAGATAGATCAAGACTTGCCCCCTTAACAAGCTTTAGTCTTTCTTCATAACAATGTTTCTTACCCCTTTTAGTCAATCATCGTCTCTATATTATAAGATATATCTTCTGGATGTGCATATCATATGTCATACAGGCTCTCCTGTATGCTAAGCATGACATGAGAGCCCTTCCTCACTAAAACAGAGTTTTCTCATTGACATGAAAACTGATTTTATGCAATGCAATGAATGCAAAACAACAAAGGTCCTAGGGCAGCGTAAATAATCATCAAATTTGTGCTTGTAAACTGCCGATATTATAATCATTTCATCAGTTTCTAACGCTCTTTCAATTGGTAGTGATTTTGGTGTATGTCGGTGGCGGCAATATTGATATTTAGCTCAAAGAAATAGCATTGCAAAAAAGTCCACATCTTGTGCACCTTCCTTCATCGAGATAGATTAGATAGTGTTGTCTATACAGAACAACACAACAACACGGAGGCGGTATTTAGATCATATTTCAATTTCGTAGTAGAGTTATATCATCGTCATTATAGTACAGTAGTTGCATACCACCCAACCAAATAAAATTATGTCTGTGTCTACATCTGAGGTTCAACAATTTCATCAAGCTTTTGGAGAGCATACCGGCATCTCTAATAGACGTAGGGATTATATAAATGATGTTAGACAATTACAACGAGTGAAAGAGTTTTCCTTGTATAGACCTGATGCAGATCTTTTTACAGATATGGCATGGAGGCTACTCGGTCGATACATTGCAAGAAACAATCACTTGAATAAGATTGATTTAGGTTCTTGCGGCATTACCGATCAAAATATGTCATCGTTGTTTTATGAGTTGACATGTAGTTCTTCATTAACAAAATTAGTATTAGTCGGTAATTCATTTGGTATAGACGGACTAAGGAGTATGGTACCGTTCTTGCAGAACTCTCCAAATCTTTCTAGTTATGACTTGGGTGGAAATAATAATATGAACACGGACTGCTTTGTTCTTTTAGTTCAAACATTACACGGAAAACCTTTAGAAGGTAAATTCACATTAAGCATTTGCAATTGCAATATAGCCAACATCTCAGCATTGGATAGGTATACACTCCCAAACCTTCAACGACTTACTTTAAGTGGTAACAACATCGGAAGGGAGGGATGCATTACATTATCAAATATGCTACAACAAGAGGGATCAAATTTGAGTCACTTACATCTTGATAGGACAGGAATTGATGATGAAGGAGCTGAATTACTAGCAGCTTCTCTCGAAAACAATACCAAGTTGCATACACTTTATTTGCAAGGAAATAACATTACCGAGAGGGGGTATAAAGCATTCTTGAAGGTTATGATTGATATAAGGTCAATTGAAAATACCTACAACTCAAACCATACACTGAAAGTTCTAAAACTACCCAGTGCAGGTATGTATATGAGTGAGATTGTTAGGGATGCGATACATATTAATTATGGCCATAATACAGCTGTTGAGGCCGCTAGAACCAAAGTAATCAAACATCAGCTAAACAGCGAGGACAGAAAAGAATTCTGCCGTTTGCAGGATATTGAATACTGTTCAATTGGCAGTCTCTTTGCAGATATCGAGCCTATTCTGGTACCACGTCTCCTTGCATTGATTGGGGAGGAACATGGCCAAGGTGAATTTTATCAAGCTCTCGTACCAATGGTACCTGCCTTGATGTCATGTGTTGATACAAGTGGTATGATGAAGGATTTAAAGGCTCGAAATTCATTACGAATGGCTGAGCTAAATCGTCAACTTGCAGCTCTTTCTGTTTGGAATGAACAGTTGGATAGGAGATTGGCAGTGAGAGAATCGGGTGACAGTCGGCAGTCAGTAATTGTAGAACGAACTGGGGAAACAGAGGCAGAGAGTGGGAAGAAGAGACAAAGAAGTGAGGAGCGAGTAAGTAAAGGACGTTCATTGGTAGGCAAGTAAAGATAGATCAAGACTTGCCCCCCTAACAAGCTTTAGCCTTTCTTCAAAGAATGTTTCTTACCCCTTTTAGTCAATCATCATCTCTGTATTATAAGATATATCTTCTGGATGTGCATATCATATGTCTCTAGTCTCTCTTAACTCTCTGCTACCGTCCTCTTAATTCCTCACTAAAACAGAGTTTTCTCATTGACATAAAAACTGTTTTTACATTAAATTTAGGAAGTGCAGCGGCAAGTGGAAAGAGACAAAGAAGTTAGAGGTTGGGAGTGAAAGATGTCAATAAGTATAAGGTAGGCCAGCCGGCCATGATTGACTCTATAGTGGTATTGGTTGCAAGAGACAAAGAAGTGACAGCATTTAGTAACCGATAGGGCAAGAGACCAGGTATATGTTAATAGTGCATTAGATTTAGTCTTTCTTCTGGTACTCCCGATCTATGTGACAATCATATGTCTCTTTACTCTAATTCGTCATCTCCACTCGAACTCGAACTATTCGAACTAACAGTTGAAAAGAGTATAAACCAAAAGAAACTAACACAAGCCATGAAAACAACTCGTAAATGATCCGGCACGATAGTAAAACTAACACTCTGTGCCGGTAACCAAACAGTCCAATACTTCTTTAACAATCCATTCTGTGTAATATCATTTATATATCGATTCAATCCCTCGGTCAATGGATAATTATACATGACTGCCTTGACAAAGTAAGCCGGTGGTAACCAAACCATTGGTGCGGTAATAAAGTTATCAAATAACACCTCTTTTATTGATGTTAGGATTGTATGTTCTGTACCGAATAATATTGGAAATAGGACGTCATATTCATAATGACATAATGCGCCAATGAATATTCCACCGTAGATTATGTACGCTATATTGCGTCTAAATTCTAAATCATCAATCCAACTATTTGTTGAGTAGTTGGTAGATAGAGTACTAAAATCTATAAATGTTGGATTTTCTTGATCATTCATATTATTATCGTCATTTAGTTTTTGTTGTTGCTTGTTGATAGCTGGACGAGCTTGGGCGATACCATCGGCAACCGAGGCTTTCACGCCACATGTTAGTACTGCCGCTTGGAGAGGGAAATCGGCATAGAAATTTGATACGTCTGTGAATGACATTGGTAGTTTTGAGGATGATGATATTATTGGAGTATTAGTGGAGTGTACATTATTGTTATAATGTTGTATTGAGGAGGCTGGTGGTGTAAAGGCAGTCGTTGTTGTTTTGCTGCTACTCGTTGAAATTGATATGCAAACGAGTGCGGTAGCTAATTTTGATAGACCGCTAGACATGATTGGTTTTTAATATTGATAGATGTGATAGTGTAGTATATTGCAATTGATTTATGAGCTCGACAAGCGGAGAAGGTACAGTATAATCGGAGTTGTTGTTGGTGCTCGACTTATTTTATCGTCGATGTGGCTCATTTTCATTTTGAGTGGCCACGAAAAAGAGACATTACTCAGACCTTTGAGCACGGTGACATAGCGGTCAGACAGATTAAGACGTAAGCCGTACGAGAATACTCTAGCCCATCAATTTGGGTATCAATTTAAAAAAAATGACAAAAGCCTAAAAGAATGACAAAAGAGGCTGTTTGAATAACTTTTCATCAGGCAGAAAAAAGCCCTTCTTTTGCGCGCCTGCCTCTCTACTCTTCCTCATACAGCTATGATATATGAATAGCATACAATTATGCATATGCATACAACATAGATGACGATAACAGACGAAGAGAAAAGAAGAAGGGCGGCGTTAGTAAACTCAATCGTTTCGTCTTCACCCGACAAAGTTGACAATGATGATGGCTTTGCAGATTTCTTAACTCTTCTTGCAACTCCAGCTGCGGTGTCGAAAACAACTCCTCTAAACAATAAGAACAATAATACAAACAACAAAGAAGAAGAAGTTGAGAAAGATATCGTCAATGAAACCAATACAAAAACAACAGCAACTCCTAATACCTTGGCAGAAGAAGAGCAACGTATCAAACAATTTAATAAAACACTCGAACAAATTATGATTCGTAGAGAATCGTCCTCAGATGATAAGAAGAATGGCAAGCTTCAGCAGCAACCAACAGTATTGCCAGAAGCATTTTATAAAAGTTATTCAATGACATTACCAAAAACTCTCAAGGGTAGTAGTAAGAAGAAATAGTTGATCGGATGTGATATTGTAATATCCGCTCGCACATTAAGGGTGCTGGTAGTAAGAAGAAATAGTTGATCGAGTAATCTGCTCTACTTCAACAAATAAATATGTGCACATGATATGCACTTTATTCATAGTCGTGACAATCGTATTATACCGTCAATTTGATGATTGATATGCATAAGAGAGGGTATCATTATAATATATCATATAAAGATATCAAGAAGCAATGGTGGAGAATTAGCTCTAGAATTAGCATGAAAAGATAATTTATATGTATTGAAAATATATTCGTCGGCTAGCAATAATAACGGTTGCTGCACTCTCTCGAGTCTTTGTTGATACATCCTCCTCCTCCTTCTAACTTGCATTGCATCGTTAGGTTTCTTTTCCTACTTTTGTAGCTATCTAATATATTACAACGAGTCCAAATCTTATACATGGTGGAAATGGGGGGTTGTTTATTTGATTTATCTAGCTTTATATTCGATTATGGTGTTAACGATATTAGTAGTTACTGTACGTACGGTGGTGATGATTAGTAGAAAGAGAGGTGCTATTACTTCTACACAACAACAACAATTAGAAGAGAGTAGGAATACCAATGTATTAAATCATATCGACGATAATGAAACAGATACATCTACACAAGATACAAAAGAAGACGAAGAAGAAGTAGATGCATATACTAGGAGAAGAATAGCAGTACTGCCGAGTTGTTGTTGCAATGAGAATATGAAAGGATTTCTCACATGTTTAGCACAATACTTTCTTATACCTGGCGGGATGATCCCGATGATTATTGCAAATTTGTGGCTAGCAGATAATCAAGACTTTATGACCGCTATGATTTCATTATTTGTACTACCAGTTCTAATTGTGTTGAATGCATTGCCCTGTTGTTTGAAATCTTGTCAAATTGTAGGTAAGCCCTGGAGGATTTTCTACTGGATCCATTTAATTTTGACAGATAGGAATGTATAGAAAGGTATAGATTAGATACTAGTTGCTTTTACTTATAGCTTATGTAAATGTAAACGTAAGAATGGGAGAGTATCTATTAGGAGTAGTTTCATTGCAGACTAATTCTATCAACACTCATATCTATTCTTACACTTTACATTTAATTCGCTGATCACATTAAACACTAGCTAGTTTCTGATGATCAATCATTCAATAACGAACCAAAGCTGCTGCTCTTGATCTTACCTCCCTTCTTGATACGTTGTAAGAGCTTTCTAGTCTTCTTTGCACCGCAAAACCCGACACTTGTGTTAGAAGAAGGAACCGCAATCTTATCACTCGTCTTCTTTGCACTTCCATGACCGATACTAATCTGTTGGTAGGAATCCATCGTTGGAGTAGCAGGTGCTACAAAGAATTGACCTTCCACAGCTTCTTTCTCATTAGTGGACGAGACAATATCATTCTTGTTCATCAACATTGCTACTAGACGAGAATGACGAGAAGGTTCGTTACTTGATGATGACGAAGCAAGCAAGCCAATCATACTGGGTGAGTGAATACTAGTACTCTTTTGAATAATGACCACATCACGCTTGGGTATTGGACGAGCAGTATTGAGTAAGCCTCTGAGGTTGAGCATCGGCTTGTTGTTGCTACTGCAATCTTCTGCTTTAACAACATTGAGCGCTACCGCTGGAGACGGTGGCATTGAACTAGTCTAAGGACCACTACCGCTCAATAGACATGCCTTATCACCAACGCTAGGTGACAGTTGGTTAATGTAGAATAAGTTTTCTTCTTCCTTGACCGTATCTTTCTTCGTAATGTTCAACTCTGGTGCACCGCCAATGCAAATCTTAATCTTGGGATGTAACTTCTTGTGCTGATCAACTGTTGTTGAACTGTTGGTCATGAATGATGTTGCTATTGTCAACTTCTTGGACTTCTTTGGAGGTCGTTGTGATGCCTTCTTGGTAACTGAAGGTTTCTCATTAGTACCAAATGAAGTTGGAAAGAACACATCACTCTCTCCTCCATTGAAACTATCAGACGACTCCCCAAATGCACCAAAGTTCACAGGGAAAGTAAAGGCATCATCACCAACATCTTGTTTCTCATTCGTAGACTTCTCCACTTGAACATCCTTTGGAGTCTCGGTCCAACCTTGAGCTTGTTGGTGACCATTGACGACCTCTTCTTCTCCCTCCTCCTTCACTATACTAACTTCATTCACATCCACATCATCATCTTCTTCTTCTATATTGTCATTATCATTAACCAAGAACTGATCTAATGCCAATGCAAGCTGCTCAACATCCAAGACATCGTTACCTCCATTCATTAGCTCTTTCACTGCCTCATATCCATCATTATTACTATCTCCTTCTTCTTCTAGATTGCCATCATTATCATTAACCAAGAATTGATCTAATGCCAACGCAAGCTGTTCAACATCCAAGACATCGTTACCTCCACTCATTAGCTCCTTAACTGCCTCATATCCATCATTATTATTACCACTATCTCCACCTTCTTGAATTAAGAATTGATCTAATGCCATTGCCAACTGTTGTGCTATTTCTAGCTCATCACAATCCTCTCCATTAGAGACATTATCACCATCCTTCTTATCAGCGACACTACCAATGCGGTTGATATCAGAGAAGAATGCGTGTGAACTACTAGGCTCGATATCGACTTGACCTCCTCCTTCGGGATTAGCTTTAAGAAAGTTCATTGCATCTTCCATTACCTTACTAATTGGTGTTGATGGTGGTATCATATCGTCTTGCTCTCCTCTAGTCTCAACATTAATAGCAACAGTATCATCATTCTCTTCTTCTTCATCCTCAAAGAATGAAGACAACCTTTCCTTACCCATCGACGGTGACATACTAGCACGAGTAGCTCTAGGAGTTGGTAATGTCCGTGGTGATATGGGTGGTAAGTGATTGGAAGAGAATACTGTTCGTGAATGTCTACTGGGTGATGGTGGGATGTTACTTCGTGGTGATGATACCACATTCTTCTTCTTCGTCAACTTTGTATTACTACCGCTACCGACGATGCTACTAACTCGAGGAGAGAGTGCAACCCTTGGTGATCGAGGGTCATTCCTTGGTGATAATGCAATTCTTGGTGACAGTGGTATACTACTACTGTTGCTATTGTTATTCCGTGGAGATGGAGAAGAGGCACAACGTCGTGGTGTAGTTAGTATACCATTGATACAATTCTCATTCTCTGCTGCATCATTCTTTGGTGTACTACTACTTTCAAACTGTGATAAGAATGAAGGTGGTACTACCATCTTCTTCATACTCTTTTCGGGTTGTTTATAATCCAATAATCCCATATCATTACCGGTATCTAACTCTCGTACACATCCTAAACTCTTCCTACCACCACCTCTACTCCTACTACCTCTATTACTATCCCCTTTGTTTTTAACTCTTCCTCCTAACACTGACCATTCTCTAGCTCTACTTCTACCACCAGTATCATACCCATCACTTCCTACCATATTCTTTTCCAATATCTCCTTTTGTGCCCTCCAAATGTTAATTGCCTCAGCTCGTTGTTTTACATTTGCCAATTCATATTGTGTTGTATTATTTGTATTACCGAATACTACCTCATTGTTTGATATGGACTGTTGTTGCTGTTGGGTGGTAGAAGATTGATAATCTTGTAATGTTAATTGTAACTCCTCTGCCGAGGCTGTCTCCCTTCTATTATTACCTTTATTAGCTTCTAGCTCATCTTCTTCTAACTCGCCTGTACAACCTCTTTCCTCTACTTCTTCTAATCCATCTACCAACTTTAACTCATTATCTAATAACTCGTCGCCGTTTTTTGATGATGAATTAAACTGTAATAATGACGTAGGTGTAATTTCTTCTAATTCGCCTATATAACTATCGGGTGTTGCTTCTTCTTCTTCTATCACAATATCCACACTAACTCTATCAGCCGTAACTCTAACTCTATCGGTCGTAGCTCTATCGGCCGTAGTAGCTCTATCAGTCGTAGCACGAACCCTATTATCAGCACCAGTATTTCTAGATGTAGCATGTACCATCAATCTAGGCTGGACTAACATTGATGTACGATTATTATTAGTAGTGGTAGTAGTAGGTCGGGTTGGACTGAATATACCACTCTTATCCCCTCTAGCAGTCTTATTGCTAATATCAACTCTATCATTTGCAATTGGTTTTACTGGAGTATTTGCCGGGGTGCCACTAACAACCTTTGCAGTAGCGTTTGACTCTCTTTCTACTTTTGATGACTGTTGTTTAACAGGAGAACGATTACGTTTCAACTTCATCTTATTAATACGATCTTGTGTAGCTTTTAATTTTTCTAAACGTTCAGCTTGTTTCTTTTCAAATTTTGTTTGTTGATTGGTAACTAGACTATCATTAGTGAATAGTGGTGAAGAGAGTGGTGATGATAGGGGGGAAGAGAGATCATCATCGGAGGAAAGGAGTGTTGCTATTGCCTTTAGATGGGATGCTGCCATCCTATGTGTTTTTGTCGTGTGTTATATGTCGCCGCTATGGGCTCTCTATGTATATACCTCGTTGGTCTATCAACTAAAGAGTTGATATTAGTAGGGCATGCCTGCCTTGCTTTTATCGATTGCATGCAACCTATTGCATTGCTTCAAAGTGGTGGCAAATTCTAATAACTCGATCGAAACAGAAGGGTATCTTTAGTAACTACCATAACACCAACGTCAAAATGGCCGTCGTCGCGAACCCATCAACCTCGGCACTTGGCATCAAGTTACAGACATCATGATGAGAGTTCAGTACAGTTACCATACTACTTGAGTTCAGTTAATAGATTGCAATGTAATTAAATAACTAAAACATATAAACTAGCCTCACATACAACAATATAAATACAATCATGAAGCGGCCATCATTTCTAAATAGTCGTAAGAAGAATGGATATGAACTCAACACGAGCACTTCATCCTCTTCATCATCTGACACCCCCAATAAGTACAGTAACAACAAAAAAGAGAAGGAGGTAGTAATATCATCTATATCAGTATTATGCAATGAATCAAAGAGTCATACTAAAAAGCATAATACCAATCGCTCATCAAACAACAGCGACGTCGTATCACCTCACACCGTCCCATCAAGCTCCTCGTCACATCACGTCGACGGGGGCATATCATCAAACAACTGTGGAGTAGGCTTATCAACCAAATTAGCCGATACAAATGCAGATGAATTAGTATTAAACTCAACAACCATATTGAATAATATATCATTGGAAGATTCCTATTCCACTTCGGAAGAGGGCGGGAAGGTATTACCATCAAGCGTGGCAGTGTTTGTTGACGATTTGATACTTTGTGGTAATTCTTGTAATAATAAACAATCGGAGAAGAAGAGTACATCTGTTCATGAATCGACAGTAATTGCTAAAGAAGAAGTAGAGGGAGGAGGGCAAGTGTCACCAACAAATGTAGCGGAGTTTAATGTATCGTTTGGTTCAGCTGACTTTGATTATTTTGTTGATAATCGATTCTCTACTGATGATGACGATGATGAGCAAGAGCATGAGGAGGAAGAGGAGACTGGAGAGAAGAAGACAAGCGAATCTAGTAGTAACAAGGAGACAAACGAATCTATTAACAATAAGAAGGCTGACAATGTTCGGTACACAATGGTAGACAATAATAAGACAAGCAAAGGAGGAAAGTTGGCGAGGAAGAAGGAAGGTAACAATATATCATCAAGCGGTACAGCCGAGTTTAGCAACACATACAATGATGACACCTTCTCAATCTCATTAGCTTCTACTACAAATAACTCAAACGATACATCCTCATACACTCGTCGAGCAAGCATTGACAGTAGCGCATCACAACAATATATTAATGAACATATTCAAATACTACTTGATACAATCTTACTACCAACATCAATGTTATTACCAAAGTCAGTTAAGAAGGAAGTATCACATACAATACTACCAGCATTTAAATCAACTGCTAATGATGTTACGGACAATATTGAGTTGATATTAACTTTGCCTGCTGATTATATTGCCAATGCCTTGAATACTAGTACAAGTACAAGTAATAATGATGAGATGAAGAAGGTTGATAGCAGTAGTAGTAGTAGTAAGATGAAGAATGTGTCATCGTTTATGAATTCAGTAAATGCAGGATATACATCGGTATCAAAATCAAGTAGGAATGTAATATCAAAATCAAGTTTGTTGAATGAATCGAATATATCCAATGAGACAATCAAGACTTCTAATCTTTTATTATGTGGTAGTGGAAGTAGTTGTATTGAACGTGACTTTTTGTATAATACCATTGTTGACCAGTAGAGAGTCTGCTGTTGTATATATTAGTTGGAGAGTGGGAGACGGAGAGCGAGGGCAGGCAGGGGGGAGATTGTGTGATGAGAGTGGCAGCAAAGTGTGAGGGTTTGGAACCCTTTGGACTTTGTGCTTCATGTTCGTAAAGAGAAAATGTAGATTGATGTGAGATTATCTTATGATAAATAAAAAGATTATGTATGTTATGGTATGCCATTGTTTACTAATGTAGGTATAGTAGTCGTACTACCCTATTCCCATGGTACTACTACCTGAGCGAGTTTATGTTAGGATACCGAGGACTCGTGATTTGGTATCTTTTTGAATTGCAATTGCCACCACCCTTCCTAAGTACAATAGTAAACGCCTGACTACTAACAACCCCAATAGAAGGGTGAGCTTTAGACGATAGATTAAAGTCGATTGTTCAGCCTCAAATCTCAAGACCCGACTAACAATGGTAAAGTTTTCAGATCCTATATTTCAAGATGCATACTTATGTTCATTACGACGACAGCATGATGATAAGTATGATAATGATGATAATCTACACTCATCTACATACCAGTCTACTACTACTAACGCAAGTAGAGTGGCCAATGGTAGAGATATAGGATATGTTGAGAAGAGAGATGATATACAAGAGAGATATCAAGATGATATATACACATCAACTACATTCAAGAGTGGTAGCAATAAACACAATCAATATCTCGATACTACCACCAGTAACAATCAATTCACTGCCAAACAACAATCCGGCATCAAACACAATAAACATATACCATCATCACCACTGCGGCCACCGCCATCATCGAGGCACACTAATAAAGAAGAAGAAGTAGAAGACTACATAACAACTACTTCACCAATAATACAAAGATCAAAAGCACGACAAATAGAACGTAATTCATTTCTAGATTGGGCTGATAGTCAATTAGGTTATAAAGTAAGTAGTACTACTACTAAAGATGGTGGTAGAGATAGAGATAACAAGGGTAAAGATGGAGGTAGTAAAGATGTTAGAGGTGAAAGAAGTGGAGAGGGTAGCGTCAGAGATAATGAGGGCAGAGATGGAGGTAGATCAACAAGGATTAAAAAGTTATGGGATTTTAATAATATTGACACATCATATGTCAAAGTTGATGATAATAGAGAGGATGAACAAAGAGATGATAATAATGATAATATTAGCATGTACAAACCAACTTCTTCAATTCGAGACCTGTCCTCAACTACAAACACCAACTTTAACTCATCATACACCAACTTAACAAACTCAATCAACTTAACAAACTCCAACCTCAACCGAACCAACTCGTCAAAGAAGAAGGAGGTATGGACAGCATCAAAGATACGTCAAGAATCACGTCATGACATTACGAAACAATTGAATGTTGATTTAACTGAAATTGAAATGTTTATGAGTAGTATGAAAGAGAGGATTAAGTTGTATGGTACTGCTAGTGGTGGAAAAGATGGTGGTGGTAAAGAGGGCAGAGTTGCAGTGAAGGATGGGAGTGATAAAGGAAGCGAGAAGGAGAAGGGGTTAGGTGGGGTTAGAGGTGTGGG
>Ga0214477_100245_pt1 | contig 37948 bp, 32 predicted proteins | sample M1_20Mar14CPVII9_FD_165058 | JGI IMG/M metagenome (GOLD analysis project Ga0214477, IMG submission 165058) | Marine eukaryotic communities from Monterey Bay, California, United States - M1_20Mar14CPVII9sort6BwellC16 | ecosystem: Environmental > Aquatic > Marine > Unclassified | place: USA... | reverse complement strand
TTGAACATAGTCTCTTTCGTGAATATTGCTACAACAAGAATGGTAAGAGTAGTCAAGATCTATCAGCTTTGACTTTTGTTGGACAAGGGAAGAAGGGCGTAGGTGTATCAATACTCAATTGCTATGGTGATGATTTATGGAAGAATAGTCTTCCCACAAAGTCGAATGCAAAATCAAAGAATGGAATTATCAATCCACTGGGCGGCAGTGTATATGATGATGGGAATTATGGTAATAAAGGGTTTGTAGATGGGAGTATGGTTTATCCGATATTAGAAGTGGGGGACGATGAAAGTGACAGCGATGAAAGTCAAGTTGGAGATGAAAGTCAAGATGTAGATACTACTACTGCAGTCGAAATGGGCCAAATGACAATATCTGACACTGTTGATACTAAGGAAGAAGGAATTGCTTCAATCGAAAGTACAACCAACGACACCAACCAAGAGAACAAAGAGGTTGAAAAAATAGAGCCCGATGAGCCTGATCACGATGAGATACTACAAAACGCCTTCTACAAGTCTCTTCTACTCATGCTAAGCTCGAAGACTCCTCTACCATTACCCGTGTCTCAATATTACGCCAAACATTTACTATCTGCAGTTGAGGGTCCTCGATTGAACATGAAACAAACAACATATAAAAAGATCGGACCCTTTCTTAAAGAAATGGAAGCAGACGGTGTTATCAAGCTTGGAGCTAGTAAAGACAAGAAGGATAAATGTGCCTTTATAAATGACATTACAAAGAATAACCCTGACTTACTACAGTTCAAGAGGAATTGGAAGAAAGAACTCGAGTCGAGTGGTGGAGATTTATCATCCATGAAGGCATCATCTGGTGATCAGAAAACAAAGTTGGCAGTAGTAGACTTGTTTATCGTACCTCGACAGATATCTGAAGGAATGCAACTCGATAAAGATGCTGTCATGGCCACCACTGCCAAGACGGAGGAGAGGAAGGGCACAGGATTCTTAACAAAGACCGAGTGTCGAGCGTTAGTAGAAGGATATATCGAAAAAGAGCAATTAGTAGACCCTAAATCAAAAGGTCGCATCTTAATCAATGGCCCATTGTGTGACGCCCTCTATCGAGTATCAAAGAAGAACAAACAAGCTGGTCAAAAGACAGAGTATCCAACAACTGTCAAGAGAAAAGAGTTGATTGAGAAATGGTTGGATCGTATGGACACTGGGCACGCCGTTGTTCAAATGCCTGGTAGTAAGATACTACAAATACGACGAGGAGCACCGAAACCAGTCGAAATTGAAGTTGAATTTAGACAGGGTAATCGGAGGAAGTTCTTGACACACCTAAGAGGTATGGAGGAGTATGGTATAGGAGGAGAAGCTTTAGCACAAGAGGTCTCACACAGGTTTGCTTGTTCTTCATCAATTGAGACTGACCCAGTTGGCAGGCCTGCTCTGAAGAAAGATCGTGTGGAAATAACGTTCCAAGGTCATCTCTCTGAAGAATTAACAGCTTTATTAACTGGAGATGAGAGAACATCTAGCCATGGAGGTGCAAAGGGAAGTGATTACAGCTTACCAAAGAGTGTCATCAATGTTGTATTGAGAAAAGGTGTTCCAACACGAAAAAAGAAGTAGTAGAGACAGTGTTTAGTAACATAAACTAGCCTAACTCCTCCTAAGACATATTATGCTGCATCTCTGTATATACTTGGTTGGTATTGTATAGGTTTATTCTTCGGTGGTAAGTCCCCATATATATCCTCTCCTCCATTTTCCGGCTTGAAGATTAGAGAAGCTCCGTCGATACAAAACCTCTTGCCTGTTTTGGCCGCTGAAGTTCCTCGATATAACCAACCATCATTGAACAAATCTCCTAAATGACCACCACAGGTACTACATCTCACTTCTCTCCCATCCAATGTAGCACGAAGCTGATCCACATCTTCCTCTTCTACCCCATCTAAAGCAGAAGAGAATGAGGGCCAACCAGTGCCCGAGCTAAACTTGTCTTTACTATCAAACAGCGGCGTGTTACATCCTGCACAAACATAAGTACCCACATTATCAGTGGTGAATGTATTGAGAATACTCGACTTCTGTCGCTCGGTTCCACCTTGTCGTAATATATTGTATTGCTGACCAGATAATATATATGCCCACTCACGTTCTGAATGCTGTACTTTATAACCATCAGTTCGACTCTTTGTATTAGAAGCTTGTGCACATGATGGTGTTAGTATTATTGATGTTGGTGTGGTGATAGTGGCAATGTATCCTGTTTGTCTTTGCAAGTAATGCCGTCTATTGATTGATAAAGCATCACAATATCTTGTGGTCATGATAATGATCAGTGTAATTGAGAGGAAAGGTAGGATCATCTTTGATATCTACATCTAATATATCAATCACCACGACAATAAAGATGATAAAGAAGTGGAGTTTGAACTATTATATACGTATATTTATACCAATATTTGAATATAATTTGTATGTAATATTAATAAACTAGCCGCGCAAGCGCGCTAGCCCTCCGGGGGCACCTGCGGTGGGCTTAAGTTAGGGCCCCAAATAGTGTTTTCCCCGGTTAGGGTGTTAGGGAGTAAAATAGTCACAATTCCCTAAGGGACGACGATAGATAGAAGTCCTCGCCAAATAGTTTAATTAGATTTATAGTTGACGATTGAGAAACTTGTGGAACTTGATCTGGAACTTATTTTAGAAGGATACTGTACCGGCAAGGGCGATTTTGCAACACTACCTATACAATATGCACGGAAGGTCGGTATTGTGTTTAGTAGGGGTAGAGGCAGCATAGGCGTACTGATATCGAACTATAATGATGACTGCAGCTTCAGAAGATCCCATTGAATCGTCGCCTAGTAAATCTCGGCGGAATAATATAAGCAAGTTACCGCTTAGTCTTAAAAGATCAAATAGCAGAGATGCACCTTCGGCCAATCAAAAGTTGTTATATTTACTTGTTGGACTAGCCTTCGGTATTGCAATAACCAATCTTTTTATTGGATATCGTACAAATCCAATTTATGATCACAGTCAACATTATAATGAGCATGATCAATCACCAGTAGAACAGAGGATGACCAGAGGAACTAACAACAAAATATCAAACAACAACAACAATAATCAAGACGGAGTACTATACGATGGTGAACATATAACACAAATTCTCAGGGGTAAAAAGCCATTTCCATCAAATATCAATCGATTAAGATATAAACCCGGAACACTTGATATATCACATGCCGAGGCAGTACAACATTGCTACATAAACACAACACAATATGCAGGACATATACAAGATAGACCACAATCATTAGTATCATTATCACATACATACAAATTGATATATAGGAATATACCAAAATCATCAAGTAGTTCAGCAAGACATGCAATGCAAGATTTTTTAGAAGGTGATGATAATAGAATGAAACATGATAAAATGGAAGAGCTAGTACATGAGAAGAATTATAATATGGTTTCATTTGTCAGAGAACCGATGAATAGATTTTATTCATCATATGATGAAGCATTCTTTAGGTTAGGACCATGGATGGGATCAGGACCTATAGTACGTGACAAACCACGAGTTCGTAAGGCTTACTTTGAAATAAAGTGGAAAGTAGACAAATATCCATATCTGTATGAAGGATTAGAAAACATACATGACTTTCGTCTCATGTATTGTCCTGTTGAAATTTTGAATACTGGAAAGTTCTTGGATTGTAATTTAATACCATCGATTGATGACGGTAACTTAGCTCATAGATTTGAGCAGTTTGTTCGAGATTATAGTGGACTAGATCCATTTGATATTCAGTGAGTATCTCATGTCTAGTTGATGAACAATGTGTGTATGTATCATACTCATATTGCAAGTATGTCTCTTCTATCTCCGTCAGCTTGAATTTACAAATGTCTAATCTAATATTCCCATCGGGTGAGCCGTTTCCTGTTACTGCAATATACAATTCAACAGAGGCAGAGAAGGGCTGGCAAGAGATCGCTAGTTCAAAAGGAGTGACAATACCCGATGGGGAAATGACACACGGTCGAAAGATCACTCGGCGGTTCAATGTGACAAAAGTTTCCGATGATGCAAAGCGAAAGATATGCAGAATATTAGCATTAGATTACTGCTGTTTGAATATTGAGCTACCAGATATATGTAGGGGTGATGATGGAGATGAGGATGGTGATGCCGTCTACTGTGCCATGCAAAAAAGAAACGAAAAGACTATGAAATATGCTCTACAGAAATTTGTGCTGTATCCATGGAAAGACCCATAGAAGTTACGTCAACAGCATGTGATATAATTCTCTATCATCTACTTCTTAATCTACTAATGAAATGATACAAATAACCTGAAATAACTTGTGGAGATGTTTATGCCATATGCCTCACACTGCTGCGACTTGATATACGTGCATCTCGTAGCTTCTTCTCAATGTGATGATGATCCTCTCCAATTTCTTCCAATCTAGCAAGTTCATGTCGCATGATTATACCAATTGGTCGGCTGTGCTTATCAACAACAAGCAGCTGTCGAATACCTAACGACCTGAATATTTCGTAGGCTCGCTCTGCCGATCCGTGTCCATGAATTGTTATTGGTGCGATTTGCATGTATGGACTCAAATATATATACTTCTCTTCATCATCGGCTGCCAAGCCCTTCTTAATATCTTCAATTGACATTCTCTTTGATTTAGATCGAGCTTTATCCAGCTCATCATAAGTAAGCAAGCCGCCGTCTTCCCCTTTGGCAAAGAACAACTCCTTCTTGCTCAAGAGTGCAATTAAGTCCACTCGTGATATGCTACCAAGTAAAGCACCATCGCCAGCCGAGTCGACGACTGGAAAGTCACTATAGCTATGCCTTGTCAAGACACCAATCAAATCTTTCACTAACATGGTAGTGCCAATAGTAGTTACTCCTGCGCTCATTACATTGCGAGCCCTAATGTTTGCATGCCTCGCTCCTGTAGGACAGGATTCCTCAAGGAAAGGAATCCCTCGAAGCTGCAAAAGTATGTCATAAATGCCCGGCCTTTTAGATACCCAATTACCAACTGAGATGAATTATGTGATGTGAGGTCTTGACATAAAAACAGAGCACATCAAGTGTACACACATTGGTCCCGACTCACCATTCTGAGCAACGAGAGTAGCCAACATTATTGGCGTCATAAAGAAGCTCAGGCTTGTTGTATGGCACACAATTGCAGTCAACGAGATCAATACGCGTACAACACCACCGAGAGTGGCAGCACTCCCAATAATTGCATAAGTGCGAGGGTCAAGCTGCCAGTCGGCATCTAGAAATAGATTGCAGATTAGACTAAACGCTCTTCCCCAAGCCGAACCAATGAAGAGCAGTGGAATGAAGATACCTGCACTAACTGACATACCGAATGCCACACACAGTATGATCAAGTGGCACAGCCCAGCAACAATACATGTCGAGATGGAAAACGCTTCAGGGTCATCTTCAGTGAAGAGTAATGTGATACCCTTAGCTCCAAGTGGGTTCAGAAGTAATGTAGCAAGCTCGTTGTACTCTCCTTCTTCGCAATTGAATTGCCTAAAGTATGAAGGACCTAGACGCTTCCCCTCAATATCTCCACACTTGGTCAGCAAACTTGGTAATATCCATATAGTTGTAGCACATACGGTCGAGATGATCAATACCTCAAGCCCCTTCTTTGTAGTGCCGAGAGATAGCTTAGCCCGTAACATTGCAAGTTTCCGGTTTGCCGAACAGAACAAACCTCCAACAACGCCGCCACCTGCTCCAACGAAAGCGAATAGAAAATATTCCCACAAGTCAAAATCAGGGTGGGCGCTGTCGTCAATTGCTAGATTGGATTTCTTCTCACCGCCTACTCCGTTGAATATTGCCATGCTATTGACATGGAAACCTTCCTCATCTGCATCGAGTATCTTTGTGAGTATAGCAAACATGGAGATGACTGTAACACATGCAGACAGGAAACAACGCCAGGTGAGTACCGTCGACCAGAATGAGCTGCCTTCCTCCATTGCAAACAGTACACCTGCTACTGGGGATCGAAAAGCCGCAGCTGTTTATTGGAAGAGTTTGTTGTTAGTGATATATTTACAGGAAGTGTTTCATATCATCAGAGGTGAACTCACCTACTCCAGCTGCACAACCAATGGCCGCGAAATCAATCCTTGCTCTATCGGTTCGAAGCAAGTCGTACTGTGACTTGTGAGGGATGAATCGATTTGCACTGTGGATTATTTGGTTGACGAAAGAGAGTTGAGCATATGATATGAGCTATAATGCGAATGCTATGAGAACACAAAAGCTACTTACTTCTCTCCAACAGCCAACCCCATGAATATCATCGGTCCCTCTAGTCCTGCAGGTAGGCTCGCTGCTACAGAGCACACAACAGATATAGCTTTACAAAAAGCTGTTGATAATGCGGTGCAGTTCGGGATGATAATTCCATTCAATGTTGCCTTTGCCTCGGCAATACCCGATCCTCCGCTGACGGGCTTTAAAGCAACGGGCAAGAATGCCATGATTGCCAGTAGTGAGGACAATCCAACGTATTCAGCTAGTCCATAATACCAATAATTGTCATTTTCTCCTGCTCTCTCAAACCATTCCAGACTGGCATCGAGTTTCATATCCAAGATTGTATCGGCAGTACGAGAAACTGGAAGATGCGCGTTGCATGATTCGATTCATGATGACGAAAGAGAGGAGATAATAACATATGTTAGTACTTGTGATATACAAGGGCAATCAATAAAGGCAAACTACGGTCAAATAAAACAGCCAAGTCTCGACTTCCCTGTGATACCTATCACGGCCATTAAGAACCCAATGACTAAAATAACAAGCCACTGCATCCACTCTCTTTCCTTTTCCAGATGATGAACTGCTTCCATATCGAATTCATAATCCTGCAGTTCACCGTTTAGCATACGATCACTTAGTCTCTCCTCTTCCTTCTTCATACTTTGGTTTATACTTTGCCTCCGTTCTTTGATTAGACAAGTCTTCCTACGATGCCAAATAGCTGTATCAATAATAACCCTGTCTAAAGATTGATATTCTAATCCTAATCCACCACTACTGCGTATCAAATTCTCCACTGAATGATCCTGTAACGAGTTCATATAAGAAAATGATCATAAGATATGCACAACTTTGTAAAGAAATCATATTCAGATTGCAACTTACAGTCGGGCCAAGGAAACCCGCTAGTCTCGCATCACCCCTTAAACCAATAGTAGTATTAACAGCGCTTCTGAATGATGGGGTGATTGATGAGGTCAAAGCACGGATTGAGTGGTCTCTCCTCAACCAGCCATCAAAAAGGCTCCTCTTACTTGGTGTACTGTGGTAGTGAGTATCAGATATTGCCGACAACGACAGGCGTTGATGATTTGGCTGATCACGAGATATTAGAATATCATGTACATCAAATGTATCCCCGCCATGCTCTTCTTCTGCAGTACTACCAATACTGAGGCTTGGGCTGTGGTGTGGGGGGATAGACCCATAGTTTGATGTTTTGTTTTCATTAGTCATTGTAGGGGATATATCTTACTGGTATGGGAGTTTACTTGTGTCACCGCCGAAGGTATCAAAGCATAAATCTAGGCAATAACTGATGTTGTTTGCAATACAGAAGGAGGGCAGATATCGATATCATATAGGAGACAGGGGATGAGAACACATAAAGAGATAATATATAAAGATATTTTTTTTCAGCACTTGTAAAAATATGGTATCCTCCTCATGATACTCGAGCCAAGTGGGGGCGGTACTTGAGCGCCCATCCATAGCCCCGCCTATATGTTAGTTTGACAAGTTTATTATTTGTACCTTTGTAATTCAGTAACCGTTATGTTTATGGGGCTTTGTTCTTCTCCATTCCAACCCCCAACATCCACGCTCATCTCCCCTCATTACATAAACCTACTTGGCAACATTCAAATCAGCCTCGACTGAAACAGCCTTGCTCTTTATTGAATACTTGTCCTTCTTTACATCAGTGATGTATGGTGTCCAATGTAACTTACTTGGATCTACTCTAGGTTCCTTCACGGGATGCTTCTTGGCCAAGTCTTCCAAATGCCCTTGCTCCGCATAAATAAAGTACACACCATTGACAAACTTGAGTATGCCTAGCGTATTCAATGCAAATATAATATCTTCTGTCATAATAGATGTCTTTTTGGCAATGTCAATTATGCTCATACTCTTACTATCACCTGACTGATTCAATAAGAAATCAACTATGGTTGATGTCCAGTATGGTATGTATGCTTGTTGACCAAGGTCACTCATTGGCTTCTCGGGCGATCCAACCTTTTCTTCCTTCTTGCTAAGTTCATAGGAGAATGCAATGAGGAATCGACCGTATCCCTTTCGTTGATGAGATGGAAAGGTTAGGATACATGCTAGATTGTAACCAACGTCCGAGTACTTCTCTTTGCTGTAGTATCCAACTGGATGATATCCTGTTCGTTAAAGAAGAGAAGGATGAAAGTGTAAGTTGAGTCTGAAGTGTCAATAGATGTACAGCATAGCAACAGGCATGCCGTCATACACATACCTCGTTCATCCACCTCACATAGCACATAAAATAGAAACGGATCAACATCAAAATAGAGAGTCTTGTGATCCAAGAATAGTTTGGCAATGTAGCATAGATTTTGACAGTAAAGTCGTTCTTCAAAGCCGTCTACTTCAAACACTAAGAGTTTGTAGAGAAGAAGGCAGTTAGATCAAATAACAGTCAACATATAGGAAGGTATATCTCCTCCGATATAATGTACTCACTGCTCAAATTTCCACATCTATATATCTCATTCCCCGGCGGATGTCTCCTATCCTTCCTTCCACTACCATCATCATTATCCCCATCTAACATTAAAGCCTTCTTTTGATACCGCAACAACTCCTTCTTCCTCGTGAAGAAATTCAAACTAAACTCATCAACATATAATACATCAATAACATCATCCTTATCACGAAACATTTCCTTCGGAAAGGGTGAATAGTACCATGTATCCATTTGATACTTGCCAAGTTCTAATGTATTGACATTTTTAATCTTAGTAACCTCTTCATGTTCTTTTAAGGCAATTTCATCCATACCCTCATGTTCATCTAACACTTGGGCCTCGATGGTTGTTACTACATTGATTGCTGATACTTGGGGTATGGACAGTGCTCCGGACCCTGCGTGTGCTTTCTTGGGTGAACTGGCGCCTACGCCTACACCACCAGCAGAACGTGATTGTCGTCTTGAGTAGGGATCATCTGATGATTCATCAAATGATGACCCGCTATCAATCCCTGATGATGCCGTACGTCGTAATCGTTTCCGTCCAGCTGCACTAGTTGTTGTGCCTACACCAGTTAGAGATGCAGTAGATGATGAAGGAACAATACCAATACTCCCATTATCAATTGATGCCCGTCGTGTTCCACCACCCAACCCCAACGCAGCCTCATTTAATATCCGTTCTCGTTCACGTTTCTCTTCCTCTTCTCGTTTTCGTCGCTCTTCCTTACGTTTAATCTGTCGTACCTTTTGATTACCAACACTTGGTGGTGATACTATCCGATCTTGTGTAATCCATTCATCCATTCGTCTATTGAAGTTACGATAATGTATGTAGTATTTAAATCTTTGATTTGGATGTAAATTATCTATTGTTGGGAAGATTGGTATACGATCGATAATGTCTGCTAGGTATACATTGTTGGAACTACCTGCTGCTGTTGTTGTTGTTGTTGTTGTTGTTGCTGCTGCTGCGGTTGTGTTGTTATTGGCCGTAGTCTCTTCTTCATCATCACTATTGAACCAATCTGATATACTCTCATCGTCATCCCAATTTGTAAAATTACATTCCTCACTTGCTCTATCCAAACTGCTTCTAGTAGTATCTTCCTGTTTCTTATTCTTGATATACAAAACTTCAATAACACTACCCTTATTAAATGGATGTGTATCAATACTCTTCCCACTACCCGGTCCAGATGTTGCAACAACAGCATGGCTCGGAGGTCGAGGTGAGTTTGATTGTGAGTTGTTTGCCGAATTTATAGCTGAATTGTGTTGTGAATTGTTGATACTTGTTGTTGCGGTGGCGGTGTTCACTTTTAGATTAACATTGGTACCACCACCATCAATTCCTACAGTAGCTGCATTGCTAATGTTTGGTGTACCATTATTGTTGCAACTTGCAACCTTACTAGGACTACTGCAATTTCCAGAAGGATTATAAACAACACTAACATCGCCACTGCTATTATTCATATACTGACAAACTTCCAACATGGTTTTAAACTTTTTAGTATTCTCTGGATTAATATAATATCGTTCAGCTTTACCATATGGTCCTGATGGGGTACGTTTTTGTATTATTTGTTGTGTCCATCCTTTGCCAATCTGTGTCGCTGGTTCAGTATGTGACGATTTACCGTTTGGGATTAATATTCTTGGTGGTGTTGATATTGTTATTGTATTATTCTTAGTGTTATTTACAATCATCGTCGTAGTATCAGAGGTTGATTCTTTACTTGATGATGTTTCATTGATATTGGATCGTGGAGTAGAAGAAGATGGTACTTCTTCAGTGTTAGTAGCAACTTCCAAGACATCATTTTCATTTATTTTCGGAGTATCGATCTCCATGGTATCAGATGATGAATACTGTCGCCAGTATATATATTTTTACTTAAGCTTATGTTAAAGATTCCGTCAATACACTACAGGAGGATAATCGTATACATTATCAACACACAACTCAGACATCGATTATCACTTGATTATCGTATAGATAGTTATTAGTTTGAGTTTTTTACGGTATCCTTACTTTTTTAGGTAGATCTTCGATTGTTGATCCAGTTGCTGTACTGTACACACTCTCTATCTAGATTGTAAGTGTAGCGATTCATTGCAATGCACGAGACCATGTAATTGTAATACAAACAATATCACATGAACATACATAAACTTTACATATAACTCTAACCACAAAAAAAAAAAAAGGTATCCTTATGTTCATATCTTTCTCTTCTGTGTCGTCAACTCATATAGATAGATGTAAAGATCAGAAGTACTAATTTATTTATGTTAAGAAAGCGCCGTAGTTAATGTGGGATATTTAGTGCCAAGCATGACATACAATCTAGGGTTTATAAAAGGACTAGATAAGGTTAACTCATTAGAGATAAAAAAAAGAAACAAAATCAGCCTTATATAAGTTCTCAGACATGCATCTTCTTCAGTCCCACCCTGAACAAGTACCAAAAAAGAGCCTTAGATTCTATTAGCAGTTTACCGTGCAATAGTACTAACTATTTATGAAAAACTTGTTTTAGAAGAACAATATTTATTTTGTATATGGCTAAGCAGTCTTTTAATTCTTCTCAAAGAAAGGATACCTCGCCGAATTTATCCGTTATGACAGTCATTGAAATTTACTTTGAAGTAGGCCAGTACCGGCAGGCTGTTGATTATCGAAACACCCACCAAAACTTGCAATCAATCACCAAACATACAGAGACAAACAGCCACTTCGCCAGTGTAAATACCATATAGTGGCCCTTTGCAACTATTAATACATCAGACGCTGAAGAACATTGTCCCAAATTCGGTATACTACGAATCCCAGCCAAGAGAAGTAGATTAATACTATATTACATCTACAAACGATCGATATGGCTATTGCAATAGTAGAGATGGACCCCAACGAAGAACAACAACATGCAGCCAACGATATGTCCATGCCCTCATCACGGCATACCCCGCCTGATAATCAACCTAAGCAGCAGCAGAATAGCAACAGTAACAGCCGCTCTTCATCAGAGTCGGAGCAATCTTCTGCGTCTAAACTATTCGCAGAGCCCGCAGGCCCATCTCCCGCTCGACAAGTTACTGTCACCGCTGAACAACAACAAGCATCGAGTAGGCAGCAACAGAATAACTCTCTAACTGCCAACGAACTATGGCGTATGCATCAGGAACAACAGCGTAGAGAGGAGAATCATGCATTACTTCAACTCCTTAGGCAGCAACAGAGACAGAATGATATGCTTAGCGGCGGTGGTGGCAATCCCATGACGAGTGGTACCTCCTCTTCCTCAACTGGTATGAGAAACAACTTTGCTGCCACAACTCAACAACGTCAACAGTCCCTCATGGATAATATCAACAACAATAACTTTGATATGAACCCTATTAGCATTCGTCGTATGGGAATGGATAATAGTAATAGTCGATTGACCATGCCGGAGGGGTCATATCTCATGAATAACCGCAATAGAAGTGACATGATGAATAATCATAGTAATAGTAGCAACTTGGGCAGTGGTATGGGTATTAATAATAGTATGGATAGGTCATCATCCCTCATGAATAAACGGAGTACCATGGATATGAGTACAAGTCTCCGATATATGGAGTTGTTGAATAACATCATGCCAACTCCCATGTCAGCAATTAGATCCTCTTCAGTTGGTATGGGAGGAGATACCACCCGTACATCATCCAACTTTGATACACAATTAATGAATGATAACTTCATGTCTTCATCGTTTGGTAACGGGAGTGGTAGGATGGAAGGTATGCCATTGTCGTTGAATAACTTCAGTTCCTCTTCGGCAGCAGATACTACATCCTTCAATTCAGACTTACTCCTTCAACAACAGCTTCTCAATAACGAGTCTGCGTACATGAGGGCATCTAGTAGTAGTGGCATGGGGGGAGTAGGTATGTCGACGTCCAATAACAATTTGGGTCCTTCCTCGATGGCTAGTTCATCATTACTCCACCACCACCAACAGTTTTTAAATAATAACGACCCTTTGTATGGCAAGGTCACCGCTCCTCCTAAGATGTATCCCCAAGAAGATCAAGGTTGGGAGCAACAATTCAAAGCGTTACAGCATTATCAAATGCAATTCGGACATTGTCGAGTACCCGCAAGATTCAAGGCTAACCCCAAATTGGGACGGTGGGTAATGACCCAACGACGTCAGTTTACTTTGCTTATGCAGGGGTTCCCTTCTGCTTTAACAGCTGAACGTATCCGTCGATTGGAAACATTGGGATTTACCTGGAGTGTCCGTCCCGAGCCAGTGACTACATGGAATAGCAAATTTCAAGAGCTCAAGGGTAAGTTGTTACTTTGTGCACATCTTGTGAACATTTTACTTTTTGGTTAAAACATATCTCATATCAAATCATATATACCCTTCTATTTCAATCTTCTCAAACCTACAGCATACAAGGCCACCTTTGGAAATGTCATGGTTCCCCAACGTTATCAAGCCAATCCCCAGCTGGGGACATGGGTACACACCCAACGACGTCAATACAAGTTATTGATGGAGGGGAAGAAGTCAAGCATGACAAAGGAGAAGGCCAAGGCATTAGAAAGTCTAGGCTTCTTTTGGACTGCCACTAAGACCAACGCACAAAAGTTGCAACTCCCTGCCAAGTTGGATGCATCTACTGGTATGGAGTCCGATAGTGACTACTCAGATGCAAGTGACGACTTACTCAAGAAGCCAGCCGCAAAACGCTAACTTGATAAAGTCGTTTGGATTTAGTATCATCGAGGTGTGATTGTGGGAGCTTGGGATATTGTGGTTTAGGATTCTCTACTTATAAGAACGAGGGACAGGAAGAAGAATGATATTGCTAGGAGGATGTATTGGTTTTCATTCTCATTCTAGATTAGCTACGAATGAGAAAATTTAGAGTTAGATGTGTTTAATTAGGTCGTTAGAAGTATAACAATTAAAGTAAGATATTGTACAACCAAAACCTCAATTCACTACTGTTAAAGTTCTCTTGGTATTAAGAAGATATGGGATTGGATTACTGCGATCGAGGACGGATTGTACAGGCGTTTATGTTCGATTCATCGCCAAACACTCCCTTTTATTCAAAGTGCAAAATTAGCAGATCACTCTGGACATAATACAATAGATCCAAACGAACTAGGCCCGATACTACTGCTGATAATATTAGACCTGTAGTGCAACGAGTGGAGACAGCCAATGATGTTACCGACTTAATTTCTACCAACTCTACCCAAGCGGCGGACTCTAGGTAGGAACTAAATAAGCTAAGAACCCCCCCCCCCCCCCCCCCCCCCCCCCCCCCCCCTCTGTGTGAGTTGCTGCACTTTGCAACTATCAGCCTGAAGTCAGGAGGTCTTTAAAGAGGTGAGATCAATGTGGTGAGGATATTCAATGTTATTCCAGAGTGATTGATTATGGTGGTATGGCGGCGGCGATATATGGGAAAAGGATACCACAAACAATCCGACCGTATCTTTTTATTTAAACCTAATCTCTAATACTTTATCTTTATATATCGTTCCCTATTCCCTACTAAACAGATATAGTAGACGGAACACATTACCATCATTATAATGTCATCATCACCAATTACCATTAAACATACCAAATCTGGTGCACAATTTACAATTTATCCATATGGTGCTCATGTAACATCAATGAAAATAGCAGAGGGCAAGGAACTATTGTTTCTGAGTCGAGACGCCATTCTTGACGGCAGCAAAGCAATCCGCGGCGGTATACCTTTATGCTTTCCTCAGTTTGGGCAACCAGATCAGAGTATGCCACAACATGGATTCTTGAGGAACAACTATTGGACGGAAGTAGTGGGGAGCAGATTTGATAATGACGAATCAGCAGGAATATCAATGGAACTATCTTTAAAAGATGTAGTAAACTCTAGGGGTGGGAAGTGGGATACTGATACAACACTTGATGCCAAATGCACATACACTGTCAAAATATCACCAGACGGATTCACCACAACAATCTGCATGGCTAACTTGGGCGAGGAATCTTTCAACTTTCAGGTTCTTCTTCATAACTACTTCCTCGTCCAAGATAGAATGGCATTAAATGGAGAGGTTTGCAATGTGAAAGGATTAGAGGGATATAATGTTGATGACAAAGTATCAGGGGAGAAATATATATGTGATAAACCAGTAACTATTCCTCAAAAACTTATTATTGATCGAGTCTACGATCCACCAAAGGAAAATGATTTAAACTTGACAATATCGGCGGGTCCATCTCACAATCTTTCATTGACTGCATCTGGAGAAGTTGATGGAAAGTCAGTCAGTGTTAGCGGTGTTATTTGGAATCCACATCAAGAGAAAGCTAAAGGTGAGCATCTTCTTTTGTGCCTGAATGGACTCTATCCCACAGCCGTCATCTCAGAAACACACAAACACTCACTTTTCTTGTCTCTCTTCTCATCATTCAAAGCAATGGCGGATTTTGGGAGTGATCAATACCATGATATGATATGTGTAGAACCCGGATTATTGGCTGACGTACCTTTATTAGAAGGAGGCAAGCAAGCCACATTTACTCAAACTGTGAAATGTCTCTAGAGTTCTAGAGCGAGTAGATCCATAAACAATAAAATGGAGTTAGATACTAATTTAAGTGTACATTATGTTATCAAACGAGGTTTCTGTCTTGAGTTGTCAGTGTCGTCTATATCCTCAGTCTCATTAACCGACTCATCTGCTCTAACGTCGTTGCTCTCGTACCATTCTTCTTTATCCCAATCTATTAGTTTCTCAGTTTGTAGAACGTTGGGTATTAGGAAGACACATGGGATTCCAATCACCATTGGTAAGAATATTTGAAAGATGACAATGAGCCACGGTAGTGCTGTAAAGTCGCACTCTCCGTCATCAGGCTTGACTGTTACCATTCCGCTGTACTCTATGACACCAGATCCTAGCAATGTACTCACCATACCACAGAAGTTGGCTATACCAACAGTATATGCTATTGACACAAGAAGTAGAGATCATGTTAGTTGACATAAGCTTATCAAAAGAGTCGATACCCTGAGCCACACTTACCGAACACTGCAGATTCCAATCCAGGAGGAGAAATTTTGGCATATATTGATGACATGGGAATTGCATTTAGTATCACGATCAGGTTCTCAAACACTGCATTGCCAAAGAGGAAGAAGATCTTGTCGGGAATCCCAATCGCTACATTGTAACGCTTTATTATGATGACATCGATGATAGATGCAAGGGATCCAATTATCACGGTGAATATCAGAGCTGGTCTAAACCGCCAAGAACTCAAGTAGTTCTGATACAGTATCACTGCAAAGAAGTTTACTATTGACCCAACGATACCAGTGACAGTCTATTGATTGCAGATTGATTTGTTAGGATACATTACTTGTAATGAACATTAAAGTTCGAATTAGCCATACTTCACTTACAATATAAAATGTATAATCAAAATTTGGTCCTGATAATCAGAAGAAACAGAGTGAGATCCAGATTATCATCATAGGAAAGGATAAGATAGACACAGTATTTACCACCAGGGACACATTCTTCACTTGCTGTATAATAGTACCCCAGAGCAGAGCCGATGCTTATCCAAGACATGGAGTTTAAGACAATGGAAAGGAATATCCAAAAGAAAGACTTTGGAAAGATTTTATATGTCGCAAATGTGAACATCACTATCAGGGCTATTGCGAATGATAACCCTATAGCAAGATCGCAATAAGTGGTCAGGGCTGCCAACAGTGGAGCACTCAAGCCACACAGTGTTATCACAATGAAGGGTGACTTCTTCTCTAGAAAAGCTCCTCTATCGAATAAGAATCCCTTGCATAACTTGATCATTCCAGGCTCTGATACAGTCCGAAGCTTTTCAGGTATCCAGCCACAAAGTGTGGGAAAGAAAGGTGTCAATGAAAGAGCCAGAGACATCCAAAATAGTACATGAAAGTACCCTGCATCAGATAGCGGCCCCACGTATGCTTGTGTAAAAATGCCACCAAGTAAACTCCAACCAAACTTGAACGAGATTATGGATGACCCTGACTCAGGGTGAAGCCGCATTAGCTCTGCATATTTGCCTTCTCCTAGAATATCTAATGTGGCCGCCTCATAGCTCACTGCAGTAAAACAGAGTACAATAATATCAGCAAGATTTTGCACTGTGCCATCTTCTTTAGCTTGGTCAACTGACGACGCGTTTGGGTACATGCCTAGCAATACCGAACACCCTATCAAGCCAATTAATATACTATACAATGCAAAGTAACGTTTATTGTAACCTCGTATTGGCACCAAATCACTCGCTACTCCTATAAAGGGCTTCATTGCCCACGGAGATGATACAAGGCTCATATATAATTGTTGTCTTGCTGCATCGATACCCAACTCTTTAAAGAGTGGCAATCCCAGAGCTGATACCAATGCGAATACTCCACCACTAACAAAACATTGATTAATGGCTAACCAAGACAAAAACTCCCATCCAAAGTAATGTGATAGCTCTACAAAGTAAGTTTTAGTTGATTGTATAGGATGTCGCCAGGTATTATTAGTGGTGTCTATACCGCCATCGTCACTAGTTGGTATACTAAGTTGTCTTCCTAAATCACTAGAACTGGATAGTAACGGAGATGGATCTACATTTGTTCTGTCTATATCATTTACATTATGCAAACTTATATTAGTTGTGGATGATTCGTCAATATCAAGAGATGAGGTATGTCTTTGTTTCATATTATATTTCAATATGAAGTTATTGTTCTGTGTTCTGTATATCGCTTGAGACGATGGGCATCCTTATTACCATATCCAATTGTCTACACATTGCTACAACATCAACTCATTTAAGTATTCTTCCTTGCGTACTTTACTCTTGTCTTTATGTCGGTATCCTAAAAAATTTACACTCTCATAAAAAGTCAATCATGTTACTTCGATAATCGATAGCGATAGGATATCAAAGCACTACACCGTACCACTATATTATACCACCATAACAGCAGTATGTGGCTGCTCATAACAGCTCATCCAGACGATGAGTCTATGTTCTTTATCCCCACACTTCGAAATCTTATCAATTGCAACTCATCAAACCAAAAAGATACCAAAAGTGACAATAATACAAACAAAATCCAATTACTCTGTTTGAGCAATGGAGATTATCGAGATGTATCAGATGGACCTATCCGTACAAAGGAAACATATAAAGCTTGTTCTATTATTGGCATACAAAATGATAGTAGAACAACAACAGCAGTCACAGTGCTCAATGATGATCGTATGAAGGATGGGCCAAATGAAGTTTGGTCTTCAGATTTAATTGCAAATTTTATCCTGGAACATATACGCAAAGCTGTCCCATCAATGTTAGACGATAGTATTACAAAACCTGATAAGAGTCATGATTATATATTATCTGGTCCCAAAGATAAGAAGATACAACAATCATGGCATTATATGGATAAGAAGAGGATACAATCATCAAAAAGCGAACAATCAAACATAGTACAAACAATCGATATCAATTTATTGACATTTGATAAAGGTGGGGTATCTAACCATCCAAATCATATTGATGTTTTCAAAGGAGTGCAATATTTCTTGAATGAAAAGTGTATAGTTGAAACTTGCAAATCATCAGAGCAACATATTGCAAAGCTACGATTGTATCAAGAAAAATCCAACAACAACACTGTTATTGAGTTGAATGTGTCGGTTCATACGCTGAGAACGATATCCAATCCACTTCATAAGTATTTTCTATGGATATTTGTGGATATAATACCATACACCTTCACTTGGCTATTTAAAATAATCGTTTACTTGGTTTACTTTCTACTTGGTGGTTTGTTATGGGGTAAGAAGGGAAGTAGTCCACAGATACAACAATTCTCTGGGATAAGATCAATATCAAGTGGAAAAGACAGTCATCAACAATATCGGATAATGGAACCAATCCTTGTTTGGAGAGCAATGGCAGCACATTACAGTCAATTTGTTTGGTATCGACGACTTAGTGTTATGTTTAGTCGATATACATATATCAATGATCTGGAGAAGATCAATCCTATATACATACAAGATTACGACTATGAGGATGATAATATAACATCACTATCACCTGTTGTAACAATCAAAGAAAAGGAATCTTCTCCAGACTTCTTGCTCTCTCTTCTGCAAATGAATGCTCTCCGAGAAGCAGTACTTCCAACAGGATTGCACCATAGACCGTGGAAACGTATTTACAGTTTAATACGTGATGGTGACTCATTTGTTGCATTTCGGAAGCAGTTGGAAGATTGGCATGGAAGTCAAGGGCATCAATCATCTATACTTGTGGTGAAAACTACAACGGGGGAAGTGATCGGTGGATATGCATCGATCCCAATTGTACCACTGGCATCATCTCTAGGAAGTGCAGCTGGCTCTTGTTTGTTCAGATTGAATACCAAAGATGATAATGATACCGAGAAGATTGTAGAGGTGTATGGAAAAAGTTACACTGCAACAAAGAAGATTGTATTCGATGCTACTCGGTGTATGATTGCCTTTGGAGGAGGCGATGATAGTGATGGAATTGATGAGGGCTTTGGTCTATGCCTCGATGATAACTTTGCTAGAGGAACTACTGCACGTTGTTCAGCTTTTCAAAACGAACCACTGGTTTCTAATCAGGATGGCATATTCGATGTGTTGGATATTGAAATATGGGGATTTGTCTTCGGGAGTATAGGCTAGCTCAACATAGCAGCTAAACAATGGGTTTCTATTTTATAGAGTGTTAATCCTCACAATCAAATAAGACAGTTGGCTATATATACAATCCAATCACACAACGGGTTTCTCTTTCTCCAGACCTCTCTTTAATTAGGTGTTGCAAATCCGACACGCTTGCCACCATAATCAAAGATGGTGTAGTATTGACGCATAAAGACATCACCAAGGATCCATGCAGGTCCCTGAGGGATATCCATCCCCATCATGGCAAAGAGGCACGTACCGCCAGATTGAATAACGAGATCCTTTCCAGGTACTGAAAATACCTTGCCATTGATATGGAAATCTAATGCAGGAAGTGAAGGTACCAAAGAACAATCAATAGTGTATTGCCCCAACAAGTTGGCAGTGGCACCTAAAAAAAAAGATGCGCGTTAAGCGGTTTATGAAGACGAAGAGAGACAAATGTAACTCAAGTTAGTGCATACGGCTTGTAAAGACAATCAAATGAAGATACATAAAGGCCAAAAGAAGCACTCAGATCTCAAATACTTCACATTGAACACATGAATTCATAAGATAAAACAATACTAACGCGGACTTTCCAGCAGCAGTGGCAATCTTGGCAATCTCAGCACTGGGTCCAGTAATGAGACTAGTTCCACTATCCACGATTCCATTTGTAGCACCTGAGGTGTAGGATCCAACATTAATGTTCTCAAGATCAATTTGCCAGTACTTGGGCTCCGAGAGAGCAGTCCATGTAATCTCTCCCGTGAAATCGGCATCATCTGTGTTTACAAATTGATATAGAAGATATATTGTGAGTTGAAGTAAAAGAGTGTACTCTTGTTATATGAGATCAAGTGAAAGGGTATATACCCTTGTCATGTATCACTAATCAACTTACCGTATCCACCAAAGGTCAATTCACCATCACTATTGTCTCCCAACTTGAATGCAAACATTTGTTGTGAAACCTTGCCTTGGTCAATAGCATTCTTAAATACGGTAGTGGCACCACCTAATGCTAATCCCTCAAATCCTAGACCTAAGATGCCATCGAATTGACCCATAACATACCCAACTCCCAATCCACCGGCATCTGATACTTCTGCAAACTTTTGATTTTGAACAACAATATCATCTGCTAAAGTTACTTGATCTACAGAGAAGAATCCTTTAACATCCCCAGAACCATACTGAATGTGGAAATCGCTTCCATCCTTTACAAAAGTGGAACTCTTGGCTTCATCATACTTGGATTTTCCACCATTGATGAACCAGTATCCACAATTCTGACAACCAACCTTGGGTACCCAAAGATTTGATGATCCAGTATCAAAGATAACAGTGAATTCTTGTGGAGGTGTTCCAATTTTCATAGTACCATAATATTGTGCATTAGAATAATCCTTGATGACAGTATTCTCAGCAGCACCCTCTGCAACTGCTTCAACTTGGTCAGCAAATTGAGATCCACGTAACGCAACTACCTTCTTTGTAACTTTCATAACATCAGATGAAAAGTTCTTTTCCATGGCAAGTTTGAGGGCATCATTCTCTGCCTTTAGATGAGTTGCAACAATTTCATGATTGCTTCTCTTTTGCAATGAAATTTTTGTGAGCTTATTAGTATCCTTTGTGGCGGAGACTAGGGATAGAGCGGAGACGATAGTTATGGACTTGAATAACATTTTATTGATATTATACTTATATTATATTTATTGGTTAGTTGATTTGTTAGTAGTAGTTTTGAGGTGAAGTGAGTATGTGGGCTTTTGTAATTCTCAAACGTGATTTTGTTCTCTTGCTGCCAGAGGTATCCTACAACTAAGTGAGCACGATTACCCTTCTTCTTGCTCTTGTTGTGAATCATGCGGGATGGTAACTCTACTGTATACCCCGAGTGTACAAAGATAGTCTATATATGTACGTAGTCTATGAAAGATAGTCACCTACGTAGTCGTATGAAAGATTGACGATAGATGAATCATAATCATAGTATCCTTAACTTTGTACCTCTGTTGTACTTTACTATGGGATTGAGTCCAAATCATCTTGCTATGTTGGTATAACTCCGTCTTTCACAAGCTGTCTTACAATAAAGCCTGAGATGAATGTTGGTTTTGTATCATCAGTACCAATCGTTGTACCCTCTTTGTTTAAGACCTTCAGATCTTTTAATGATACCCACTCTCGACTTACTTTTGTAGTGCCAAATAAGTCCAGTCCGTATATATCATCCAAATCATTGAAATCTGTAGCATCTACTGAAAGATAGATCCCATGTATAGTGTTGCTCACATTAGATGTAGATATGTGAGTATATCGTCGGCCATATTTATCCTCGTGTGGATCTCTGCTATTTTCTAGCATACGATCTCCACGTGTTGCAATTTCATGTTGTAGGTCTTTGGCTGATGTCTTAGGTAATGGCATTGGATCAGGCATTTGTGGAAACATTGTGCATATTCTCATTGACTTGGCAAGGTGAGAAGGATCAGGGGCATCATCAAAGCTAACATATCGTTCGTCATCGGATTCTTGATCTTTCTTCTCGAAGAGACCACTCATTCGAAATGATCCTTGTATTGACGCCACACTATTTGGATTGTCAAGAATCTTCTTCACGATAGAAGCTGTGCTCAACTCCCAAGAGGTCAGGTCGTCTTTTCCAATTCGTTGTATCATTTCAGATCTCAGCGCATCACGAACTTTTGTTGAATATGCCTTTAGCTCATCATCTTCAAATATATTGTTAGTAAATGCATCATCTTTGATATCAATCTTCTTATACTTCCAAGATTCTTCCTTTCTATTCTTTGGATATTCAGGATACCAACAAGCATCGAATGTGATATGAGGTTTCGATAACTCGTAACCATTGGGGACATTTGCGTCTGATATCACCCATCTAGTCACAGGTACGCCACTACCTAATCCATATTTCGATGTCCCATTAGCGCTTCTCCGTACAAGGATTTGAGTTTCATATTGTTGCGTTTCTTTATTTTGTATTCTCCGATGTGCTATTACAAAGAATTCAACAGGCCAAAGCTCTGGATTCGTTTGATACTTCTTAATATAATCATCTTCCGGTAATTGTGGGTATCCAGGAACATCAGCTGTAAGATCTTGCGGTGACCAAGTGCATCTATGTTGATGATAATGTTGATCTCTACTAGTATGTTGATGTGATGTATATACGTATTGATGTCGATCCGATGTCTTGCATAATTTTATTGAAATTGAATGTGGTATCCTATTATATTGACGAAATGCACCAAATGATAACGCACTCTTTAACAGTAAGGATATGAAGAAGAAGACAATACCATGCAGCAACATCTGGGTCAAAGCGCCAATAGAGAGGTTAGCTCATAGGCATACCACCAATAATGAGTAATAATCACAAGCAATCAGTACATACAAAATGCAAGTACCAAAGTTCATTTGGGCGAGCTAACGCTCTCTTTTTAAGGTCTATACATAGACCCACATAAACAATGCCGGCAGAACTCACCTCTCATGTATGGAAATGAAATGTGTTCAATTCAATAGGTAGAAGACGGCCCCGTATGATGCATCATAAATAACAAAGCTATTCACATATTAATTAATAAGAGGATAATATATATATATATATTTATAGTTTTGGCGCGAGCCAGGTAGATTTCTGCGTGCACCGTCTCATAAAAGCACATACCCACAACATTTATTGCAATTGTATCCAGAACAATACAGTCAGAACAATCCACAATACGCCTACACCATCGTATTACTGTTTCCTACACAACCAAGAACTACATAATCATTACAACCCATTTGTGCAGTTACTAAATATATCAATACAACAACACAAAATATGCATACTGGTGATGATATAATAATAGACCCTTCTCCACTATTAAGTGACACATATAGAAGTAACACATCATTCTCAAATAATGACTGTATATCGGTATCATTAACCGACTTTCAACATGACAACAATAGAACACCTTCAGACCTTCATGATACAGCAATAATACAAAGTTCACATGTACCGTCTTGGAAACATCCAATATCATCTACACAAAGTTATCTTACAAAACTATCATCAATATTCACTCCAAGATTTCTATCATGGCTTGCAATAGATAACTTTACTCAATATGGAGGAATTATGACATTGATATGGAGTGTGGGGTTACCGTTATTTAAGAGTCTTGGAATAGATGCAGCAAGACAACAGCTATACATGACAATGATCATTACTCCTTTTGCATTAAAACCCTTCATTGGTGTTACATCAGACCTACTCATTATAAAAGGATACAACAAACGATACTTGGCACTATCATCTATATTCATTGGTCTCTTTGGCTGTTCTACACTACTCTTCCTGTTTGGTGCAGGATCAACCGATGCAGCCTTAGAGGAAGGACCAGACTCAGTACGACGGCTAGCGGACTTTATAGTTATGTGTTTCTTTTGTATGAACTTAGAGGGAGCATGTTTAGATATACTTGGTGAGGGCAAATATAGCGAGATCATGTCAAAGCATCCTGAATCGGGTTCTAGTATAATAAGCTTCAAGTTCATGTGGTCATTAGTTGGCCAGATCATAACTCAAAGTTATGTAGGACCACTATCAGACGCTGGTCATTTCCACATACTATTCTGGATAGCGCTTGGTCTTTTGATTGCGCCTTTCTACCCCACATTAATGGGTTGGATTCCTGAAAAGAAACGAACTGTTGATGAAAAGGGTTTGAAACATGTGATATGCAAGGGTCTTATGTTTGACAAAGATTTATATCAAAAGAAGAAGGTGAGTGCTTTCGATAATAGTATGTTGTGTACATAGATACAACTCACTCACAATATATCCCTGTCTCTCTTCGTAGATACCGTTCATTTGCATAGGAGTTTCTGGTCTAGCAGCTCCGGTAATGTCTGCTGTTTCTACATATTCAGATCTGGGTATCGGATTAGTATTCTCTTGTTTAGTTTTGATAGGACTGGCAGTTCAAACATATCTAGTTTTCCCTCGAAGGTTCTTCAAGATCACAGTTGGATTAATGCTACTCGTATTGTGCCGGCCTAAAATGACATCAGGGCTGAGTTATTTCTATACAGCAAACAGTCAATGCCTACCGAACGGGCCTCAATTTTCGTATACATTCTACATCACCATTACTGGAATAGTGGGGAGCATTGTGCATCTAATTGCAGTGATGCTATATCAAACCTTTATGAGTGGCTGGAAGTACAGACCTGCACTCATCTTTTCAATGATAGTTGGATCAATGGCCACAATAGTAGACTTGATTATCATCAAGCGGTGGAATGTAGCGATTGGTGTTCCTGATAAGGTCTTCTTTCTCTTTGGTAATGCTGTATTTGAGAATCTGACAAATATACTGCATGCTATACCAATGTCAGCTCTTTCGGCAAAAATCTCACCGCCCGGGATGGAGTCTGCAGTGTTCGGTGAGTTTTATTGTACTTTATTGTCTATTAAGTGACCAGTTTCACCAAGTACACACTTCTCAAATCTCTCTCTTATCTTTTAGCCTATTCAGTGGGGATAGGGACGTTTTGTTATCTCTTTTCCAACCTCTTAGGTTCAGGCATAATTAAATGGTCTGGTCTAGTAACAATAGGAGATGACTGCAACTTTGATCGGCTTCCTTCACTCCTCGTTCTATTCCAGATCATAATACCAATCGTCGTTGCAATACCAGCGACGCTTCTTATACCAAATGTTCTCCAAACTGAGAAACTGATAGATTGGGAGAAAGAGCGGTGGTATGAAGACGAAGAGACAGAGGAGCTAGATAACACAATGGAAACCCAAGAGTCAGAGTCATCAGTGGACGGTGATCTACAAGTTCAAATTTCTACACATTTGGTGTGATCGAAATGGTACATGTAAATAATCGCTAATAAACATAGACATACTAGGGGCAGTTGCCCTTTATAGAAGCATACTTCTAAACACAAGCTTTAGATATCTTATAGCACATAGTTTACCTTTTATTGTGCCATGTCCACGATCTTGGCTTGCAGTACTTTGCCATATATTCTATAGTATAATCTTCCACGTCTCCATCGGCATACCTACATCGTCGATAAATCGTGCCATTGATCTCTACCAACTCAACAACCTCTCCATCATACCACAAGGAATAAGGAGCCTTGAACCATTTCTTAAACGTGTACCCAACATCACCCACATCAATACCATCGTTGTCAATATTCTCTTTGTTTTCAGTACTGTCAAAAGTAGATTCGACAGACTTCTTCTTCTTCTTTGGACGTATCCGTTGGGGAATGTATAAGTCGACACTTTTACGCTTTCTTTTACCCTGGACGTCGAGCTCTGGTACATCGTCTTCAGTCTTCTTGGTGGTCGTCTTGTTTAGCTCTACTTCTAGGCTTTGACCAGAGTTATTAGGTTCCACGTTGCCCCTTTGTTCTTTGACTAGCTCCTTCTTATCACCATTACCCTTGACCTTGCCTTGCTTTTTGTCATCGGACTTTGTACCTCCTTCCTTTGCCTTAGCTTGATGGTTATTGTTATTCCCGATACTTTGAACATATTCCTCAAGAGATTGTCTTTTCTGACGACGAGGATGAATAATCTTGGAATCGCATCCCGATCCTTGATTTGTCAAGTTGCAATAAGAAGAGCAAGAAACCTGCTTATCTGAAATTGAACCAGATGTCTGATTCTGATCTTGCTTCGGCTCTGAGTTGGTATCAAAGTGATCACTGCACAGCTCAGATGTTACTGCGCTATTCTCGTCTGATAGTTGTAATTGACGACTGACACTTGCTTTCTTTGAACTGTTGGTGGTCGAAGCTTGAGACTTGAGATCTGTAGCCTTCTTCTCTTTATTAGTGGCACTGTTAGTACTGTTGACACTTTGATGAATACCAATATCTGACAACGCATTAGATAAAGAAGATCTTGGTGTTGTGTTGGCCTGAGCAGATTTTAGTGATGTCTTCTGTTCCTCCTTCTTTACTTCATCAAGTGTTGCGGTAGTTGGTTCTGCTTTGGAAGCCTTTGTCTTAACATCTACACTTCCTTCATCGCCCTCTGAAGACTTTAGCTCGGCGATATCTCCGCTATTAGTCTTTGTTGACTCATTATTATTGTTAGATGAACTTGTAGCCTTTTGCAACTTCTTCTCAAGCAAGTTAATCCTCTCTTGCAATGCATTCTTACAATCTGAGGCACCGTCAAGTTGACTCTGTAGACTAGTATTGATTTTAACTTGAGATTGATTATCTTCAGTCAATTCTTTGACTCGATCTCTCATCCTCTCGACTTCCTGAAAGTACAAAGACAAAAGTGGGTAAGATTAAGCAGCTACAGTGTCTCAAACTAGAAGACAACACTTACCAAGTCTTTGGCTTGTTTCTCCCTTTCAAGATTTGCAACTGAATTATTAAGTATACTTAGTTGAGTCTCGTGTTGTTGTGATGTAGACCGACTCTTCTCAAGGAGGATTTTCATCTTTAGGTCAATTCTTGTCTTGAATTCACATACTTCTTTCTTCAAAGACTGAACTTCATCATTCTTTACCTTATTATCATTCTCTAGAAGCTTGTATTGAGTCTCAAGTTCGTTATACTTAGATGCAGACGATTCCTGTTGCTCTTTGTGCTGCTGTTTCTTTTCTGTCGCTGCAATCAATGCCTCTCCTCGTTCAATATACTGCTTCTCTAATTGTGTTATCCTTGATGTGCGTGTATTAATCATGTCTGTGGCAGATTCTAGGGTCTCTTGAAGCTTTTTATGCTCTCGGGATAGCTGTACGTTCGCTATCTTGGAGGTAGCTAAGGCGTTTGTCTTGGCTTGGATTTCATTATTCTGCCCTTGAATATATTGTCCCAGAGTCGTATGTGATTGCTGAAGATTCTTATTTGATTGCTCGAGAGTCTCATTTGATTGTTGTAGAGACTTGATACTCTCGCTTGCCGTCTCTGCTTCTTCTTGTAATGTTTGTACTTGTCCGTTTAGGTTCTCACTTTGTTGTTCAAGATCATGTATCTGTTGTTCAAGATTAGTCTTCATCTGGGTATGGGATGCCCGTGACTCTTCAAGCTCGTATGTAGCCTTCTTCTCCTCTGCTTTGGCTTCTTGTTGTAATGCTTCCACTTCACTCTTGTGGCTGTCTTCTAGGGCGGTAATGTCGCGCTTTAGTTCATCCCTATCTTTCTCCAACTGGGTATGCTGTGCTACTAATAGGGCACGGTGAGCATTTGCTTCATGACTGCTTGCTTGTGATATCTTCAACTCTCTTGTTTTGTCCTCAAGTGATTTCTGTAAAGTAGCTATCAACTCCTTCTGTTCTCTTATTGTTGTTTCTTGAGCACATGTTTGTGTGCGATCAAGTGCCGATTGTTGGTAGCAGGCCTCAAACTCATTACGATTCATATAATGAATCGTGAGACCACCATCACCACTACGATCCTTAATGATCTGTTTCTTATGCCTAAGTGACATATCGTTATTGTGTGCCAATTTCTTTGCCTAGGGTATCAACATATTTATGTTGCACTTAGATATCGAATTTCAATTGTCCAAACACATATTATGTTCATGTCATGTGATTTTTGTGTGTGTTGAAAAGCACTCCCGCTGAAAAAAGCCGACTTCTCATCATTTTATACATTCTATTATACATATTACACCTAATATAATAATACAATATCAAGAAGAAACAAAGATGAGTGACATACACCATGACAATGAAAAGAAACAATGTTTATGCTTACATATTTATTCATCTTCCCATACATCATAGCAAACTATATATGAACATATCGCCGACGGCATATTAATACATGGCATACAATTATTTCTTTCTCCATCCTGTAGCTTCGCTAATGATGTACTGATACTTTCGCTGGTGTTCTCGAATTACCAATGGCATTTGCTCTTCATGAATCTTCTCGAAACCGTTTGCTTCCATAATCTCCTTTAGCTTGTCCTTGGAATACATTGGCTCTCCCGAAACTATCATACGAGGTATTGTAGAGAAACGAGATGTAAGATGGGTATTCATAACAGCGACATGCCAAACACAAGATACATACCTGGGTCATTCATACCTCCTAGCCATAGGTGCTTTGGAGTATACTCTTCAAGCCAAGTAAAAGGAGTGACAATCACCACAACTCCACCCTTGTTTACAATCTGCGGCAAAGCAGAAAGACAGGCTTGTGGATTTGGTAGTCTACACAACAGATTGGCAATTACAACTCCGTCAAAGGTTCCAATCTTGTCCGCATACTCGCTTAAAGCACAAGCATCACCTTGCCAGAAGTTAACCTTCGACATTACATCAGCGTCAACTCCGGGCTCCTGAACAACAGAGACTTCTTCAGAGATATCACCTTCTACCGGAATGTTCATCTTTAGCTCTTCTCCTGATTGGATTTGTTGAGCTGCTGTTATAAAACTTTGACTAAAATCAAAGGCCTCGACATGATCAAATGTCTTTGCCAACTCAAACGAAGATCCTCCTACAGAACTGGAAGATGCGCGTTATCATGATTTATTATGACGATTAAAGAGAGATGATTACAGCTCATGTTAGTAAATTGAACACCTGCATACACATGAAACAATACAAACGTGACATACCACCCGACATCCAATGCACGATTATTTGTTCGAACAGGATTCAGTGAGCAAAGTAACTCGGCAACACGTTGAGGAAATCTCAGACCATGAACTGGAGAGTTGTTGTGATTCAAGATCGGATTCACATTCTCTGTCGATCCTGATAGAGGAAAGTGTAATCCCAGGTACATGTTCAACATGCTTTCTGATCCATAGCCATTGTCAACAGTATCTGCCACATCATCTTCAGTCGTCTCCTCTCTAGCTGCAGCAGCCTGTCCAGAAAACGAGCCAGGAAATAAGTGTGTAGCAGGTGCATCTTCATTTGATGCCACCAATCTAAAGCCAGAGTGTTGAAGAAAGTGGGGTCGAAAGTGGAAACGAGCAAAAACTGATGCCTCATCACCAGTAGACATGAAACTTCCACCAACAATCATTGAATGTTTACCATCGAAACAAGGCGTAGAGAAGTCGTCATACACATGATGAACCTCAAATGCTTTTAATGGGTTGAAATGATCCTCTGTCCATTCCCAAGCGTTTCCAATAACGTCATGATGACCAGTATGAGATGGGGGGAAAGCATCTACTGGATTGTGAGATGAATATGCCATATTTAAGTTGGCAGCTGATGGCCCTTTGACAAACTCTTCACCAGATGTAACCATTACTTTGTCGGCGGATACTGAAGATCGAGCTGAATCTAGATTGTGCTGTTTGTGACGAATGACTTGATGTTCTGCCTCTGTTAAGACTCGGTAGGGCTTTGAAGTAGGTGATCCATCCTTTTCAGTCTGAGATAAGGTAGGATAAATACAAGACAAGAAGTTAGAAATGGTATGCACATGCTGTTCCAAACACATTCATATGTTATACTCACCTTCCACTTGCAAAATGCTTTACTCTCATAATACGTAACGTCAACTGGGAAGCTCCATTGCATTGGAATCTCCTCAAAGATTGTTCGTAGTCCATACTCGTGTGACCCTTGAGGCCCAACTGGTGTCCAAAAGAATGGCCACTTCATATTCCTATGCTTTCTCCAAGCCCAGCCGTCTTCACACCAATAATCCTCATTGCGATATCCTCCCTCAACAACGAATTGATAGTATTCTCCGTTTGTAATCATATATTTAGATGCTTGAAAATTCGGGACTGAAACTGTACGTGTTCCGTACTCATTATCCCATCCATATGAGGGGAAATCAATAGGCTTACCCAATTGAACTTCTCCACCATTCACGGGGAGCATTTCATTTGATGGATAATCTTCACCTTCAACTGGCTTTGAAGCCTTTGATGTGCTCTCATAAACACTAGGATGCAATCCCGGCCAACTCTTTGGGCGTTGTACCAACTCGATTGGCGTTTCACGGAACAACACTGAACTCGTTTCAAGATGGATACGCTCATGCTCAAACCCCATGAATAATGACCACATGGGATGCTCTTGATTCACTACAATACCTTTGCCATCTTCACTGTCTAAACTGGGATGGTTCATGATAACATTAACAACTGTATCATAAACATCCTTTCGGTATTCATATACCTCACTAACTGTAGGCCAGACCATGTCGTTTTTGTGCTAGTATTAAAGAACAACAAGAAGAAGAATGAGATCCATACTAATAAAGCATATCGGACTCGTTGCAAAGAAGATAAGCATATATCAAAACTCACCATGTCATCCCACAACATTTCATCCACACCAACTTCAAAGATACTTTCAAAGTATGGATTGACAGGATCAGCTAACACACCAGCAACACGGAGTTTATTAATGTATAGACAGGGTGTATGACCATAGTAAAAGATTTGTGGATGACGCAATCCATGGACAGGTGGACGGTAGAAGGGCTCATCGCCCTTTAATCCAGCGAATAACATTTCAAATAATGTCCATGAATTGTCAAAGTAATCTTTGGCTCCTTGACGTGTCACATTTGACAAGTTTGGAAGAGGCAATGAACGAAGAGTGCCCTTCTCATCAACGCCTATTTGTATATGAATGCATATAAATGTGATCAGTTTACAAAATAGTGCATATCATAATCAAAAAGTTAGAGTGCACATATCATATGCATCAACAAATCTTAGCGCATCATATGCAATATAGATACATCACAACGTAGATAAATATATATACAAATATGTAACTCACCAGGACAAATACTAGGTTCTAATCCAGTAAACCAATCATTTCTTCTAGGGCGAGAGAGCCACTCATTATCCCCACGATCCAAGTTTACCATCCAGGCTTCATGGTGAGACCTCCCAACACCAACACCATTGGTAGTAGCAGTAGTAGCAGTATCATATGATACATCAGCATCATCCTCAATCGAATGACGAAAGGCAGCACCACTACTCTTGGAACGAATACCAAGGAATGCCATAGTTGATGGATTACCGATGGGAAATCGGCCAGCTCCTCCACCGGCGATTGCTGATGCCGCGATACCCGTAGCATCATAGTAGTTGTCCATACTTATAATGGAGGATGTCATACGGACTAGCTGATTGGTACACCCTTTGCCAATAGATTGATTGGCTGCTGAGTAGATGGAACGATAATGAACCTTTCCGACTTGTTTTGATGATGACGATGACAAGATTGATCGAGTTGTTGCAACACCGCTGGATAATTTGCTCCAGCGGATTGCAGATGAGTTAGTAGACTTTTTAACAGCGTTTAGCATCATATTTGTACCTAGTTGCAATAGATTGAATAACAATAGATAATAACGGTTGAAAATTATGATGTGTTTCTAAATTATTGTGATGACATTTTTATGAGAGTAGATTCACTTTGGCCTTCTCGGTATCCTCATAGGGTATCCTTCATAGATTGTTTATACATACCTGAAGAGCCTATCGGCAGCAGTTTTCATAGACTATTGGCTTGTGATTCGATGCCTATAATATTATTGCAATAGTATTGTAGGTTTATTTTGTCTTCTTTGCAATAGCAATAAGTCTTAATCTAAGGACATACACGCTCTCTCTGCTGATCAAGATTTAGGATTATCTGGTATCTTGCAACTTGCAGAGTTTTCCTGTATGAAAACTGACTGCCAGTTGAAGCGCGGCAATTGCAACCACTACAACTGATTGCGGTGGCTATAAGGCATCATACTATCGTATCAGCAGGACTTTTTATATCTGTTGGTAACTGTACATCTTGATAAATTCTTGATAATTGAAAAATATACACCTACAACTACACATACACATTATTTATATTACACATCTTGATAATTGAAAAATATACACCTACAACTACACATCACAACAATCTACACAATATAACATATTATCTACACATCACAACAATCTACACAATATAACATATTATGGTTGAACTTTCTCTATTTTCTGGATGGTCACACTGCAGTTTCTGCGGGCATTGCAAAACAGATGCCAAGTTATTAATATGTACTGATTGCAGTTGTGTAGCATATCATAATGTTACATGTCAAAAGTCTCATTGGAAAGCTGGTCACAAAAGAGGATGTAAAGAATTATCAAGAGCCATGTTACCATTAAAGGAATTAATTAGATGGAATAAGACCTATAGAACGGTAAAGAAAACCAACAAAGGAGAAGAGAACAAACGTATATGGTGTTGGTGGGAAGCAGACAATGAAAATGGTATTACAAAAGAGACTTTAGTAAGAAGTAATGATATATGGCAGCGTAGTGCTAGGTTGTGGAGTGAACAGGAGTATCTCACTGCAATGTCTGGAAAGTTCGACCTTAGTTGTTTGCCTTTATGTGATTGCCTCTGTGAATTAGATGTACTAACAGAAGTTACAATCATTTCTCTTTCATCTTCATAAACTGTGAAACGTGCATCTTCCAGGATTTCAACAATCCTTAGAGCCCTACAATAAAGGGTGGCCATACATCAGCAAGAGCTCAGGAACAAATGAATACAAGAAGGATGATATTGAACATTATTATCGTAGTCTCATATTGGCAAAGAGATTATTGTTCTGTGCATATTGTGAATTGGATGGTCAACAAGTAGATAGTGCAAGACAACGGTTAGTACAGTGTATATCAATAACCATGACAATCTTCCTTACAAACTCAAAACAATCTTCTAAGAAGGATATAAAAGCAATCTTAAATGATGCATGGATGGAGCTCATGTTGAGTTATGAGGAAGTACCCGAACATAGAGTGATTGCAAGGCACGTTGCCAATATGGCAATCTCAACAAAATCATGCGGCTTCACTGATCCACAACAAAGACCCGGATATATGGCTAGTAATCTCACTAGTATACCATATACACCATCTGAACAGCATCCATCATGGTGTCGAGTTCTTGAAGCAAATTGGATTCGTATATTAAATGAATACAATCAACTGATTATCAATCCTTTAAATTTTTCAAATGTCGGTAGTGGCGCACGCGGATCAGGTCATGATGATCATTCTGTTGTTGCAGGTACTGGACAATTCTCCTGGAAAGAGTATGTTTTATTTGGCACCGGCTCAAAAGGAGATGATAGTGACGCCCCTTTTACCAAACAACTGCTGAGAGATCATGTTCCAGATGCAATCTCATTAGCTGAAAAGGGTGGTGGTGAAGTGATATTCAGTAGACTCGCACCTCGAACACACATCAAATCTCATTGTGGACCTACCAATCTGAGGATCACGGCACATCTGGGTCTTGTTGTACCAGACTCTTTAAACTGTCAAATACGTGTGAAAGATAAGTGGCATTCTTGGAATGCAGGCAAGGTATTAATGTTTGATGATTCATTTGAACATGAGGTAAAGAATGATACCGATGAGACAAGAGCCGTACTACTTATTCGATTATTTCATCCAGATCTTCTAGAGGTACGACGAAACTTAGTTTTAGCAGAAGCGAGACAAAGGAAGGAGGATGCAGTTCGAAAGAGATATAATTGTGAATGCTAGATAATACACATTAATCTTAGTTGATTATATCTTGACCTGCTTCTTTTTCTACATGTTTGCTATGTACCGATATGTTTATTGTCCAATACTCTTCAAGCAAAGATATCACATTCCTCTAAGTTGACTGATGTCCATTCTTCCCAGTCAACATTTCCATCGCCATCTTTGTCGGCCAGCTTGTTCAGGTTCGCTTCTGCACAAACGAATTTACCTGCAGGGGCTCTGAAAAGATCGAGGTGATGTTTCCATAGCTCAGGTATCTCCTGATCGGCATCCTTGAATCTACCTTCATGCCATGCCAAGACATCAGCAACAGTGGCTCCCTGTGATCTCTTTTGATACTCCACAATACTCTCCTTTGCTCCTTCACTCATGATAGGTAATACAGTGACATGCTGGTAGAATGACCACAAGTTGTGTACTGGATCTGAGTTCTCCAATACGTGTTGATCATGTGAGTTAATGACTTCCATATCAACCAAGTATCCTCGTAGCTCCTTGGGAATTGTAACCATGCCGCCCTCGAGCACATTAGGCACCTCAATATCTTCTCCAAGTGGTGCCATTAGTAATCCATCAGCAAGAAGAGCACTCTTATGACTACTGGGGAAGAGATAAATCAACTGCTCGACATCTTCACCGAGCTTTTCTTGTAGTATAGGTCTGTACTCTTTAAACGATACCGCCTGCATTCCATCTCCTCTTTGATATAGAGCATGGAAGAGATTTGCTACTGCAACAAAGTCGGGGTTTCCCCATTCTTTACTGATCAAGTAACAACTAACAAAGTGATCATAGAGCGTACGACCAAAGGCAGAATGGAGGGGATGGGTAACTTTCTGCACTACAGCTCCTACACCCAACTCTTCTAACAAATCCATCAAATGTTGTGGCATTCCTTCTTTTCCTACCTCTAATCGTTCTTCTCGTAGTTTGATATGTTTTCCACCCTCTTCATTACCCATACCTTCACTCTTGGCATTAACAACCATCCATTGATAGAACTCTTCAGCATCAATGTCACCACTACCATCGGTGTCGATCTCTTTCATTAGTTTCTTTCTCATTTCGGGTGTGAATGACTCTCTGCAATGAAGAGAAGTGGGGGAAAGAAAGTATATGGTATGAGAAGATATAATTGCAAAGAAGATGGATATATCAACATAATATGTGATCATATTCATATCACAATGTGACATATCATATGTTCATATCTTATGCATAAGCTCTTAACACTTACCCTGGGAAGTACTTGGCGAGCAAATCCATCTCAGCTAGATCAATACTCCCGCTACCATCTTGATCAACATCTTCAAAGATGTGTTGTATCTCCCCTCGAGACATACCACTTAGTCTTTCAGCGGTATGGGTTGCTTGTTCTTCCGATAAAACGGAGAGCGGAGGCAGAGTAAATCTTTTTGGTGTTGTGCCGACGATGGGACTAGATATGTCACCAATGCGCCTCGTGGTGGGCTGGTTCATTGCAGCAGGTGTAAATGCCGATACATTAGTATTAGATAGAGCAAGAAAGGCGGCGACGGTGCTTACTCTAGTGTAGGATGATGATGAAAAGGTCATGTTGTTGTTGATATGAGGAGAGGGGAGGAGTAGGGAGGAGTGGAGATTCTATTCCGTCTACCTATTGCTATGCAATTACTCAAATTATGTGTGGATAGTGTTGTCGTTGAGACAATGTTTTAAAGTTGTGGTATCATTTGAGGTAAGTAATTGACGACGACGACGATGCTCAAATAATCGATCGACCACCTCATTGCAAAAAGTTCAAGAATGTCTCACGCACGACGGATACCGGACATATATCTCAATCTCAAAGCCCTAGTAATTCCTGTCTAGTTTCCTGTTCAAGTTGTGACGTATATTAGGTACATAAATAAGTTATAAAACTACCTTCTATTACGACTTTTGGACATGAACTGTCGGAATGCCCGCTCATCACTCGATTGGTGCTGTCTTCCCTTATTATCCCATTCATTCTTATTACGAGCTCGTGATGCTGCCGCAGCTGAAGCCGTTAGATTGACCTCTCCCCTTGCAATCTTTCGACTCATTTCAAATCCGACACGTGTATCAGTACCATCATTCGTCGTTGGTCCCTCATCAATAGCTTGTTTTGCTTCTGCCTCATCAATTTCAAGTTGTCGCTCGTCACGTTTACGAGATATCCATTCCTTGGTATGTAATTGAAAGTTATGACTGTAGGATGCTCCCAATGTTGACACATCTGACTTTTGGACAGATAATCCTGACGAAGCTGGGATAGCGGATGATCCAGCGTTATTATATCCAGGTCCAATAAACGATGTCTTCGGTTTTGTTTGAGTGGTAGATGATGAATGATCTTCAATACCAACTAAACCAACCTCATCTTGTCGTTTACGTTTGCCCGGTCCAGAAGCAAAGTTCATTGGTACCATTGCAGTGAAGTCCGAGGCGGTAGTGTCTGTCGATTTCTCGTTCACCTCGGGCATTCTATCGCCTCCATCAGCTCCTTCACCATATCTCGCCTTTCGTGCCCTTTCATACTCCATAGCCACCCGTTCAGTCTCTCTCATTGCCTTGATACGTTCATCAATTGGTAATGCCACCTCGGCAATGCCCGTTCCTCCCATCATTGCACCCCCGGCACCAACATCACCTTCTGAACCTTTGGTAGGTGTATTCCCCCTCTGAGTTGTTGCTGATTCAGGTATTAATAATTCAGCATACATTTGTTTCTCAGCATCAGTAGTTGTATTATTATTATTACTCTTTTCCTTCTCATCTCCATCTTTAGTTTCATTTAAATTATCTTTAATATAAGTTTCCATTGCCAATCGATGTTTCTTAGCTAATATCCCATCCTCGTCATCACCACCCATATCATTTGATCCGGCTAACTTACCACCCGCGAATGATTTGTTTAATCTTTCATCTAAATCTTTATTGTTATTATTATGTGCTGTTGTATCATCTTCTGCAGCTGTATCGTTGATTGTTATTGCGGTTTGTTTAGTTGATTTCTTACCCAAGTTGGCAGTATCCACGCCACGATTACGATTACCCAATAACTTACGACGTCGTTCTACTGCCATTATAGCAGTTAATGCTGATGGTTCTTCTTCCTCCTCATTGTTATTATCATCTATTGTTGTGGTAGTAGTTGTGTTTATATTTTCTACATCAGCCTTACTTTGTTTTTTGACAACATTATCATTAGTTGTGTCATCTTCAACTTTACTACTATTATTACCACGCAGCTGTTTCTTTTTGATAGATGCCTTACTACGCTTCTTAAACTTGAATTTTGGTTGTACGTCGGCCATGGTAGCTAATTTAAAGCAACATATAGTTATATATTAATCTACAGTCACTGCCCATGCAACCAGAGCCATGCAAAAATTTTATGGTGTTAACAGGTGTTAACAAAAATTTGAGGATACTAAATAATAGGTATACTGTTTTGTATGAATACATAGTAATCAACAATTATAATACCAGCTACTCCCCTGTGTTCTTTCTAGTGTACTTACCATTAAGCTGAGGGCTGAGGATGGAAGATTATTAATTTAGATGGTGTATGCATTTAACCGCAGATGATGCGAGTCACAGGACCAACTCCCGAAATTTACACTCGAAAGTGTCTGTCAAAAATTCGACTGTGAAACGACCACCTAGGATACCGTATCCTTCTCTCTCAAAATGGCTAAGTCTGAAAAAAAGCAAGTTTGAGTGCAAAAGACAAACTTTGACCTTGGCATACCACATCAGTAATGATATCTAATACCTAATATT
>Ga0214477_100244_pt1 | contig 38103 bp, 28 predicted proteins | sample M1_20Mar14CPVII9_FD_165058 | JGI IMG/M metagenome (GOLD analysis project Ga0214477, IMG submission 165058) | Marine eukaryotic communities from Monterey Bay, California, United States - M1_20Mar14CPVII9sort6BwellC16 | ecosystem: Environmental > Aquatic > Marine > Unclassified | place: USA... | reverse complement strand
AACATAGATGCTAAATCAGTGGTAGAAGATATCACCACCATCACTTCTAAATTATTAGATACGAAACAATCCAACAATACACCATCCACCGCGGCACCATCAACTGGCACTAAATCTGAGAATTACTTCACAGCAAACGAACAACATCAAGAAGATAGTGAATCAGAAGAAGAAGAACAATCAGACAATGAATCAATGAACAACGAAGATGATAATAGTGATGCAATGTCAGAATATTCATATTGTATATCCGATGATGGTGAAGAAGATGAAGAGCAGGAGGTGTATGATCATACTAAAAATAAGTCTGCAAATAAGATTCAACATCAGCATGTTGCTACTCATGCTGGCGCCAAACGAAAGGGTAAGTTGATTATATTTATTGGTTATTTTATATGTTATTAGGGCTGTATGTTGTTTAGTTGTATTGATAGTATGGAGGCAGGGTATTGGGGTATAAAGATACGATTTGCAATTCTCAAAAAGATGGTGCATGTGAATTGGATTTTGTTTGTGCTGTGTTTAGTTTGGGGTATTGAATCCGTGTATGCATATTATATTGCAATTTGAATATATTACGTATTATTTGTTGGTGTGGTGGTAGTATGTAAGAGCAGGCCGGAGGTTGATGAGATATACGATTTGGATGTGATACAAAATTTTACATTACTACTTTTGGGGTTGGTGCATGGGTTTGTTTATTGATATAAGAGGGTGTTGGATTATAATAATTGATGCATGTTTGTATTTTATACATTAATTGGTAGTGTGGGTATCATTTGGTTGGGGTAGGGTGGTTGTAAGGGGGTGCCATACCTTGCTATTTTGTGAACATATGATATGTTTCATATTTCTTACCACTTCTTCTCAACACTTAACTATCCACAGCAAACAATCCACTTGCCGAATTAGATGATATATTGAATGGTATAAAAGATGTAGTAGAAGGAGAATCTCGTAGTACATCACCCGTACCACCAACAAATGTAACAGCAGCCACAACAGCATCAACATCCACAGCTGCCGCATCTACGGCCACAACCAAACCAAAAACCTCGGGGACTTCCACCCTCAAGGCGGGTGTAGGATATGAAACAGGTGCCTATACAACATCCACCACCACACTCAATAAACACATGTCTGAGGCCGCAACGAAACAAGGCAAGGTTGATGATGCATCTCAGTTATTGATTGATCGATTGGCAACATTTGTTCACGAGTATGACGGCTCAGAAGGTATGGTTCTATTGGCATTGAAAATGAGCCCTAGTTTCAATCGAATGCTATTCAATCTATTGAAGAATGGTACGTATTTGTATTGTATATAAAGACGTGCATTATACAATCATCTGATATGCCCCCTTAATCCATCACCACAGACTCATTAATTGAATGGGGAAAGAGGAAGAAGATTTATGCCAGTACTCTCGATTTGTTGGATACGTTTGCCGCATCTCCTTTTTACGTGCCTTTTCTTCTGCACAACTTGCTTGAGGGTAATGGCTTGCCAGACGATGGTAAAGCTACTTGTGACGCTCTGTTGGATATCCTGAATACCAAGGCAGTCATCATGGTCCGTTCTCAAAAGAAGATGGCAGCCAAGTCCGAGGACGCCACTAATGAAGAAGCAGATACCCTTGCAATATGTGAAAAGATCGTTGCCACTTCCGACAAAGTAACTCAGGCTATAAAGGAAGGCAGAGAGTCGGGTGTTGTTGTCAATCCAGCCAACGAGACGACGTCCAAAGGTGAGATACCTTTTGTTTGGATTTTGTGCATATCATGTGTACTTTTTTCATTACTCGTCCATCTCACCACCATCCTCTCAACTCTATATTACAGATATGGCAGGAAGTGGACCCACCCATCTCATGAATGCCTTACTAGAAGAGGCCAAGTTTAAACCACCACCAACAGCAAAAGAGGAGCATGAATCATATATCAAGGGCATGACGGCTCATCGTTTGAATCATGTGGAAATCATCAAGGCCGCAAAGGAATCAACTACTCCATACAAGTATTACACCGAAGTTACGGGTGCGGCCAGCTCTGCTAGTGGTATCAATAAGAAGAGAATGGTACATATAGCATCGGAGATTGCGGGCTTGTCAGCCGACCTTCCAGTAGAATGGTATAGTGGCATTTACGTTCGGGTAGACGAAGATCGACCAGATGTGCTCAAGGCATGTATCATTGCCCCCGAGGGTACTCCCTACGAGAATGGGTGCTTTGAATTTGATATCCTCCTTCCGTTAGACTATCCCAACGTCCCACCAAAGGTACAAATCATTACCACCAGCCACGGAAGTGTACGTTTTAACCCCAATCTATACAATGGTGGCAAAGTTTGTCTTAGTCTCCTCGGCACATGGAGTGGACCTGGCTGGATTCCTGGCACGTCTACTTTGTTGCAAGTCCTCCTTTCTATTCAGTCTCTCATCTTTGTTGATAAACCATATTTCAATGAACCGGGGTATAATGCAAGTTGTGCTTCACAGCAGAAACAAAGTGATACATATGATCGGCAAATTAGAGCTGCTACTCTCAAAGTTGCAATGTTAGGTCAGATGCAAAAGCCTAGTCCTCTTTTTGAGGACTGTATGAATGATCATTTTCGTCTCAAGAAACGACGCATTCTAGAACAATTGGATGAGTGGGAAGCGTTGGAAGAGAAGAACGATAAGTCCTATAGTGGTGCCCTCGTTGCCGGTGGAGGGATCAGGAGTACTCACAAGATTGTGAAAGAGATTTGTGATGAGATTAGGAATGTATACGATCCCAAGGAGGTCGATAGTGACGATGAAGATGCTATTCGTTACAATGATTATCCCAATTACTGTCGTATTACTGGTGCCGGTGCTAAACAAACCTCCTCATAGTGGAGGAGAAAACCGGAAGGCTAGTCTTCATACAATGGAGAAGAAGAGAAGATAGTAAGCCTAAGCATGATCAATTTATATACAACTATAAAACCAAAATCGTAGCTTTGTTGATATCAAACTCAGTCCTTAGTTTACCCATCTAGAACATATCAAAGGGATCTTCATAGTCATGATCATCGCCATAAACAACCTGTTCATCAAGAACTTGAAGAGCTTCGGCATGGTTTACTATCATTCCAGGTTGATGATGTGCAGCAGCAAAACCACTTCTATCATTTTCCCAATCCACCAATATAGTTTTTATCAACTGTAATAATTCCAATGTCAAGTCCGATTCTTGTACATATGAATTGAAGAATGATACCATTGGCGGCGGAAACTCCAATCCACCATTCATAATAATGTACTCTGCACTTGATAGAAATGCATCTCTGTATATCTGACCCCTTTCAGCTTGAACTGTATCCAAAGGGATTGTTTCTGTCTTCTGTACAAAACTGTATGCCTTTGAGTAGACATGAGATTTGTCACCGCGTAAAAGTAATTGTATAGTACAATCCCGTAGTAGCAAACTATTCCCCACACCACTTCCTGTTCTATAATATAGCATATACGTTTTGTTTGTTGAAACGTTGAATTCAATATGTAGTTGCTCACCATTCAGTGCAAGAACTTCCCCATATCTTTCATAATTGTATACAACTTTGTCATCATTTGAACGGATATAAATGGCACCCTTTCTATTGCCCCCGATATTCAATGTTATTCGTACAGAGTGAACAGTTGTGTTGTTGTTTGCTGATATTGGTATATTGAAACCGTAATGTAAGTTTTCATCGTTCCCGCTTTTTAAGAATCCTTTGACGAACATCCGAGGTGTAGTTGAACATAAAGAAATCTGTTTTCTAATACGTTTTGAGGTACAGCTAAAACTCCTGACGTCCTTAGCACATAAATAGATTCCTATCTGGCGTATACTATCAATAGGTAAACTCTCCATACTTTGAAATATATATAGCTCAGTAGAGGCTGTGTAATAGGTGCTATATAGATGATAGGTGGCCGATTTGTATATCAAGATTCAATTGTTGATGTTGGGTATGTGTATCCTCGTGTATCTTATCCAATAAGGTAAGTATATTCCTCCCCAATGTGCAAACGCTTGATACCAAATATAAACCTATCTCCTCGCACAATATCGGGTTGAAAGGTAAATCAGTGATAGCACTAAACACTATAATCTCTCTGCTTATTAGACCGATAATTGATAATATCTTACTGTTTATTTTTCAAGGATACCACAAATGGTATCCTTCTTGATCCCTTGCTTCATGATCTCCTACGGCCAAGCGGCGCTGATATACATATGCTACTTCCTTCCCATGAATAGATGTTGCTATGCAGTAAACTTGAAATGGTTATCACAGCAACTAAACATCTCGAATGGATACCATAAAGAGCAACATTAATACTTAAGTTTTAAGGCATTATTGTTATGTTCTTCTCGGATAAAATCCACTGCCTTGAGCACGAGCAAGTTGATGTATATCCTAAACTAGCAGAATAGAAGAATACAATAGAGCAACATGAAAGAAGCAAGAGATTCAGAGCGTTTTTTGCGTTGATTTTCAAGTTCAATTAGCGAATGTTTGTGATCTTGTGACATGATACAGAAACACAAAATAAGATACATATCGTTAATTACTTATTGAAAGTGGATACACATCTTAAAAATCGAGATCAATGTGTCTTTGTATACTTTGTCATCTGCGCCTGAATTTCTCAAAATGCCATCTGTCATGCACCGCCTGATTGCCATCAAATCGAACAGAAGACCGTCGATAAATATTGTAAGGAGAGATATATAATTGATTGGTCTATCTGACAGCTGCTTTCTATAAATATAATAATTGAATGGTAATAATCATAACATAATAATACTAACTCTGCTCTCATCGATCAGAAAAATAATACTCGACGACGATCATATTGCGATAATATCTGATACCTCCTATCGACCTCTAATAACAAAGCTAATATAACAATGCTGTCTCTCCAAGAAACATTTAAGTCAGCTAAAAATGGCAGCGGCGTACCGGCCCATCAAAAGCAAAACACACGAAGCAACATCATCAAGAAGAAGAAGACGCGCCCAACTAAGATGAAATATCAAAGCTATGCACCACCATACCATCCATCATTGCAATCTACATCTACTACTTCTACAACAATCACCACTCATGCAGCTCAACATCAACTAACGAAAAAGTTACAACCATTGCAATTACCAACATTGCAATCAAATTATATTAATGCTAAGATGAATGAACTTCGTAATTTGGCAGTTAATGCTAATAAGCGTCAGAAGAAGGTTGATCATCAACATAGTACAGTTGTTGAATCGGTTATTACTCCTTCACTCAATTTCAATACTATTACTAATAATGATGGATTTGACATGTTAGAGGAATTAGATGGACATTCAAATGTTACACAGATTGTTGCAACGAGCGGTGGGATGATTACTCATTGTAAGTAGATAGATACATATGATGTGCACACATCTTTGTAGATTCATGTTCTATTCTATCTTATGAACCTATACATCTCATGTACCCATCATTCATATCTCTCATCTATATATTACAGGGAACGAATCATTCACCAAGCTAATCAAACAGCCTTCTTCCTCCTCAAGTCAACAAGATACTACCAAAACCAACAATAATCTACCACTAACCATCTTCGAAATAGTCGATTCGAAATCATTACCATCACTATACAGTATGTTAGCAATGGCATTACATAATGTTAGTATAGTTCATGTTGAGGACTTTACTTTAGTAGATGAATCAGCGGAGGGAGAGGAAGAAGAGGTGGTAGGTGACAAGAGAAAGAGGATGGCCGCCAAGGAGGAGGATTCGACCACATCCTCATCTCATTTGTCAATTACTCTTCCGTGTAAATCATTCTTTGGTACTCGTACGAGGTATAACATTACTGTAAGTAGCAGATGCATATGGTTATACGTCCTTTGTCAGCCTCACTTTGTGTATATCTAACATACAGATGCTTCTTCTCCCCAAAACATATTAGGTTGTATTTATGAATGATAGCACCTCCATGAAGCGTTCATTCCTTGGCATACTCACACCAAGGAGGAGGAGAACAGGTACCTCAAGTAGTCAAGATGATGACAATGCCAGTAGTAGCAGTACTATCACTAGCTGTTCATCATCAGGAGTTCCCAAGGTTACGACCTCCATCAAGAAGGATACCACCGAGGATGACGAGCAAGATACTCAAGATATATGCCAGGCATTGAAGAAGGAAGAAGAAGAAGAGTATGACACTAGCAGGCCTTCATGCAATGTACGTCAATTGCCTTGTGACAAGATTATACGGGTGAATGACAAGTTGCTATGTCGGATGCTCCTTGGCAGCTGCTAAGATGTGGGCATAAGAGCATAAGATATGCACCTGCACATGTATATGTGTATAAATGTATTTGACAAGAGAACGATCCACAAGATGTATTTTGTTTTGACAAGAGAGATCCACAGGTGATTCTGTATGATGTATTATGTTGCCCCAGACAACTGTCTAGAATAGATTTTGTAACAGTTATGTTTAGTAACTTTATCTTGTACTATCACATATCAATCTCCTAGGATTAACTTTGCACAATCTCCAGGGAAGAAGTATTGAACTACCTTTCTAAACTTTTCCTTTTGAGAATCCCATACCCTCGGTAATGCCGGCGGCTTTGATACGAGTCCTTCTGAATGTGTCTGTTTCATTCTAAGATAATCTAATATCTTACCAAAGCAGTATGGACTATGCTCGATGAGAGTAACAACGTCCTGACTAGCCTTTTCCAATGACTTGATCTCCTTCAATAGCAAACACACTGTGCCAGCCCGTTCAATACCTATCATCTTCAACCCATCGATGGTTAATGCAAGTAACTCGTTGCCAGTGATTTCATTCTCGACAAAGATTTGTGCAACTTCATCTGAGATATCGTCAATCTTCTTAGCCCAATCACATACATCATTAGGAGTCCACTCCTTTACACGGAGGTTGTTACATCCCTGCTCTGTCCACTTGGTATCGTCAAACTGCTGAGCTAATGAAGATTCCTCTGCTGTACATAAAGTAGAACGTTTTGTTACCATCGTGGTACCACTAACGTTAAGTGTTACAATATCCTTTGCTTCCCCACTTGTGAATGTCGTAATGAAGGATTTTTCGTCATTAAAACTATCCTCAAGGTCGTTTATTTCTGATTCAAGCTCTGCCAACGATTTGATCTTTGTATTAATTGCCTCATTGATATCCTCGGAGAATCTTACTACTTTACTAATCTTAGCAGAAGGTTTGCCTTCCTCTTCATTCGGGGTGTCCGTGTTCTCTTTGACTTGATACACTTCAATCTCTTTGATATTATATTCTCCCGAAAGATCTCCGTCATACGTATGACCAACTCTCAGTGTAACTTCATTTCTATTCACAAAGAGATCATGGCCGCCCCCAAATGTTGGACCACAATCTTTATCATGATAGATTGCACATTTATGATTAATCGGATCCCTCAACTTTATCTTGTATGGAGGAGAATCATTGCCGTTATTGTTATCAATACCAGTGAGTACGAATAAGAATGCTTTGTTAGCTCTCTGATAACCTGCGCCGAAATATTCCATATTAGTGGTACCCCATTGAGTATTCGTATACCCGCCCATGATTATGCCACTAGTTGTTTCGATAATTGTGAAGGTGGGGCCTTTATTATCACACTTGGAGTGGAAATCTTTCCCATCCATACCATCCCGTGTTCTTCTATATAGAAGAGTGAGCTCCCCATCTGAGACATCTTCCTTAAGCCATTCATGAATTCGATCTTTATGCCTTTTATTGACAATCTCACTACCAGGCACCCCTCTATGAAGTCCAAATAACTCAATTTGATGCTCCATAATGTGTTCGTGTTCTTCATCTACACATGGCAGTTTCGGAAGATTCTCTTCTGATGAAATCAACAACTCGTTAAGATAATCCACAACTGCCTGAAAGCAAATTGGATTAACATCCAAAAAGATACGCCCATGACTATCCCTTTGCAGCTTTTTATCCCACCTACCACTAAATAATGCCGATAATCTAGTACCCTCCAACTGAGTCAATGTAAATCGTTTTGCAACTATGATCTTACCACCGGCATTAATCTCTAAAACGTCATCATCAGATATATTTGTACTGCCATGTTCTTTTGCAATATCTAATTTCTTGGCATCTAAATCACTCATACGTTTTAATAATTCATTTTCTTTGTAGTTGAGTTCATATATCTGTGTATTATAATCACGTTCTATACTTTCATGTGCTGTTTTAAGCTTTTTATTGGCATTATTGAGCTTCTCCATTTTGTTGACGATTGTTATATAAATCTATCCCTTATGATTTCTGTTTGTATTTCGTACCGCTGCCGTTACAATACTACACAACTAAATATCAATCAGCACCGCCTTATTAGCTAGACATATACCAACAAGCCTAACCACCCATGCTATGCTCTGCAAAGCCGCCAACAACTTTTTACATAATACACATACTAAGAAAGATTTTTTTCGCCGGGAATAAACATCAAACCTCCACCCACTCTTCTCCTCCTCTATTGATGCTTCTAATATCGCCTCAGTATTCCTTGTATTTCTAGAGTAGATTGGCGCTGGTATTAGAGATAGTATTGCAAAGGTCACGATAAGTGATTTATACACGATTATAATAACAACAAGTGCCGAACTAACATTCAACACTCACTTCTATCTACTCAACAACACATAGAACAACACCATACGTTTTGCTACGTTGGTATAAGATTTGGTGAGAGATTCTGTAATAGTATAGAACATAAGTGCCGTCAAAGGACGTATTGCAATATCAACATAATATACAACAATACCGGTATACAATACTGTAACATCACGTGCACAAAATGTCAAATGAAGTAGAATTTGAGTATACGGGGATAGAGGAGAGGAAAGACGTACCGAATAATGTGACAATTGTACGGTTTCATTCATGTGTTACTGAAGTTTGTAGAGAGATATTTCAAGAGTGTAAACAATTGAAGAAAGTGGTATTAAATGAGGGGTTGAAGAAGATTGGATTCAGATCATTTCGTGAATGTCGTAAATTGGAACATATCAATCTTCCCTCTACTATTATCGAGATTAGAAACGAAGCATTTCATTTGTGTTCTGATTTGGGGGAAGTACTGTTTAATGAAGGACTACAAAGGATTGGAAATTTGTCGTTTCGTGGATGTGAATCGTTAAAGAGCATTCGGCTTCCTTCCACTATTTTCGAATTGAGTGATTTAGCATTTGCCGGTTGCATCAGTTTGAGGAAGGTAGTGCTAAATGAAGGGCTACATAAGATTGGCCGTGAGGCATTTGCTAGATGCACATCATTGGAACATATTGCATTACCTTCCACTGTCACTGAGATTGGTCAACATGCATTTTACGATTGTCAAAGTTTGAGAGAAGTAGAACTTCATGAGAGGATTCAAAAGATTGGTAGGGATTCATTTTACGGTTGCTCATTCATGAAAAGATTCACGTTTCCCAAAATTTCAATTCGTCTGGATAACATTATTCGGGCTGGCCAAGCAGAAGTTGAGGATAGGATTGGTGAGATTGATGAGATTCGTGGTATAGTAGAAAGGAGAGGCAAGGAGATGTTCTTATCTGATGTACGATTAGTGCAGGGTCAGAATTGGGATATATTAAGAAATGCCTTCGGTCGAATTGATCAGTTACTCACATACTATGAACTAAGAGAGGCAACAACGCTACTTGAATTGGCCATGTGGAAATCAAAGATGGATCAAGTAGAGGAGAACCTTATTAACCGAGATGCACATCGTATTGATATCCCTGGACCAGTGAGGGATACTATTTTACAATACTTGAATTTCCGAGTTATTGGAGATAGCTTCTTGGTCGAACAGAGCTAGTTGTGATACACTAATACTACTAAAAGATCTCTCCGTCCCCACTTCAACTTCTCTATCAATTTCAATTCTGGGGGGAGAGAGATACTAGGACAAGTTAAAACCACTACTCCAAGTTCTTCCTCTTCCATTCCACATCATACCTGCTACCTTCTGGATTATGTAAATCCATGTTTAGAAGTATATTGACGTGTTACTCTATCAACATTTAGTTGATCAAGTCACATCTTCTTGACTCTACTTTTTGTGCACATTGTCAGTTCATTTTAAATTTTCATGTTAGTAGAAACTCCGTTTTGGGTATAAGCTCCGAACCTACTTTGGATATTCCTACAATACTTATCCTTCATGCAATCCCTCATATCAGTACATTATCGATAGATCATATACCTATTGGATGTTAATTACTTTGGCGTTGGTATTAAATTGTTGTGTTACAAAGATCACGACGCTTGATAGTAACTAATGTCGAAGATACAACACCAACATAACTTCGATATACTTTTTTCAACACAAATTAAACTAGCAACTCTCCTTGGTATATATTTACATCGCAGTGCAGATATCTAAAAGATACAAAGTAGATATTGGCACAGGCTAATTTATATACAATATCGATACCATCATATCGTACATTAGTATACCGATACTATATAATATACATAAACAATATAAATACTGAACACATCACGTGAACACATATTATAATACAACAGTATGTCAAACAAACCTCCTATGTTTGAGCGTATGGTGCGTGAGGACGGGTCAAAATGTACAAAACGGAACTATTCGGGAGAGACACGCCCCCCGAAGAATGTAACGTTTGTAGAACTTCATTCAAGTGTCAAAGAAGTTAATGCAGGATTTGGGTTGAGAAAGCATAAGAGTTTGACAGAAGTGGTATTTAATGAAGGGTTGCAGAAGATTGGAGACTACTCGTTTTGGAGGTGTGAATCACTGGAATCAATAACACTTCCATCCACTTTGATTGAGATTGGTGATCATGCATTTTATTCCTGTGGATTGTTAAAGAGCATATTACTTCCATCGAATATCACCAAGATAGGTAAATTTGCATTTTGCGCTTGTTTTAATGGGGAGACATCATTAAGTATAGGGGCACACAAGATTGCACATGGATCGTTTGCTAGTTGTACATCGTTGGAAACTATTTCACTTTTACCTACGGTTATAAATGTTGGCCCCATAGCATTCTACAATTGCCAAAGGCTGAGAGAAGTAGGACTTCATGAGGGAATTCAAAAGATTGCATGGGATGCATTTGAAGGGTGTACATCCCTGGAAAGATTAATATTTCGTGGCCTTTCAACTCGTCTGAACAATATCATTCAGGCTAGACAAATAGAAGTGGAGGATAAGATTGATAATATCAGAGGTGATTTAGTAGAAAGAAGAGGTAGTGAGATATTCATCTCTGAGGTAGTATGGGTTAGGGTCAGGCGATTAACACAGGGTTCGCATTGGAGTGTATTCAAAGGCCGTATTGATCGGATTGATAAAGCACTCGCATACTATGAACTGAAAGAGGCCACAACGCTACTTGAATTGGCAATGTGGAAATCAAAGATCGATCAAGTAGAGGTGAAACCCTCTGCCAACCGAGATGCATATCGGATTGATATCCCTGGTCCAGTGAAGAGCACTATTTTGCAGTACTTGGATTGCAGAGTATAGCTTAATCTATGTAAGTAAGAACTGATAATTCATAAGTTAGTACATTGCAAATCATAAGTCTTATTGCTTTTACAATTTCTGTTCAAGTAAGAGACCCGAATAACTAGCCTTAAGGCTCTCGTCGGTCATCTCTTCGTCGACCACTAGGCATTCTGCCTCCACTATGCTGTCTTCCTCCGCTGTTACTACCACTACCATCTGATATAATCGTGTCACCTGCCAGCGAGGGGTCTCTTGTTGATGAGGGTCTATGATGATGTGACGATGAGTAGGTTTCTTCCCTAGGGCTTGGATGGCCATAACCACTGCCGCTCCTTGACCTTCTTTCTTGTCCGCTACTGCCACGGCGGTATTCCCTATTTCTTTGATCTCTATTTCTATTATCGTATTGGTCACGGTCTCCTCTGTTTCTGTTGTTATCATAATGACCACGGTCTCTATCCCTATCATCTCTCATACGATGATCTCTATCCCTATCATCCCTCATACGATGATCTCTATCTCTGCTATCTCGTTCTGGATAATCTCTATCCCTTCTATCTCTATCTGGGTGGTCTCTGTAGCCACCAGATTGAGACTGGCGGTGACGATGTTGTTGCGGATGAGCATGTTGTCTATTACTTTGGCTATTCCGAGGATGATGCCGACCCCTACTTCTTGATCTTTGTCTCTCATAAGGCCGTTGCTGCTGTTGTTCTGATCGAGATGAAGAGTATGGTACAATCTCATTGTTGTTGTTGTGCATATCTCTACCACGATCTCGGGTTCCACTCTCACGACGGGAGCTTTGTCTTCTCATCTGTTGTGGCGGTGGTATATCATATTCTCCACCAAGTGCATTATCTTCCTTCGGTGTTACAAGTACCAAGGCACGGCTATCACTCATGGGTGCAGAAGGATCATAGTCACGTCTATTATTCTCGGATGGTCTACGGCTGGGAGTACGAGCCCTCTCGGTCAATTGTCGAATACTTTCGGTACGTTCTCCTCGGCCTCGACTCTTGGATCTAGCAGCAGCACGAGCAGCCCGGTTCATGTCTGCATCTACTTGGCTGTGTCTCCCTCGACTACGTGATCTCATCGATTCTCTTGTCCTCTCTGTCCTGTCCATCATGGATGGTTCGGATTCATTCATTGGTCCTAAACGACCTCTACCTCGACTCCTTGCTCGTGATTGTTCTTGCATTAAGTTCTCAACCTCATCATTTAATTCCCTGTCTCTACCTCGACTACTACTAGCAGCCACGGAAGAACGACGTCCCGTAGTTGATGGACGACTACTACTTCTAGAATACCCTCCCGTGTTTGTTGATGTGGTTAGTGCAAGTGCATTACTCTCACCTCCTCGAGTAGAAGGTTGTTCAATATCACGTATCGGTGGTAAACTCGATCGAAACTTGGGTACAAATGCACGTGCCATATCTTGTAACTTGTCCTCACTCAATACTGATAAGTCATCACCTCGTTCATTATTCAATGAATATAACTTTAAGATAGTCTTGACACTCTCGTCTAATGTCTCTTGTTGTTGTTCAATCATGACCCGTTGTTCCTCGACCTTATCTTCCAAGTCCTTAATCTTAACGGCACGCCTACGATCAAGCAGCTCAACTTGTCGATGAGCTTGCTCTACCTCATCTTTAGCATTCTTAGCCTCAGCCTCCAACTCTTCATTCCGTTCCATCAACTTACCCAATACTTGTTCATATTCATCAATCTTGGAACATGAATCACGTGCCTCGGCCAATTCATTCTCCATACCCTTCATTTTAGTCTGTGCCTTATCTAAATCAAATTGTACATCACGAGCTCGCACCTTCTCCTCGGCAAGTTTAGCCTCCCATTCCTCGGCAGTCTTACGTGCCTTATCTTCTAGGCTGCCGGCTTGTGTTTCCCATTCAGCTAATCGTTCCTCGAGGGATGATACCTTGTTGGTATAGTCTTCAATCTTGGTTTCATACTTCTTTGCAATGGTATTCTTTTCTCGTTCAAGCACTGTGTATGGGGATGGGAAGGGGAAAGCGTCGGGGGTGAGTACGTTCATAGATTACAAAAGTAGACACAAGATGTGCACAAAAAACAAAACACACACATCTTATACACTTACTATCAATCTTCACCTTAAATCTACGATTGGCATGTTCCAACTCCTTCACTTGATTAATCTCATCTTCCAACTCCTTTTCAAACTCCTCACTCATTACCATTTGTTCTAATTGTCGATTAATATCTTTTTGTTCTTCCAAATCTTGATCATATTCATCCTTCATTGCATCTCTTTCTCTTTTTAATTCGGCATTATTATCTTTTTCATTTTTAAGTTTCCGTTCTAAGTCTTTGATACGGGATGCTTGTTCGGATGATGAATATTTGGTTGTACGTGCTTGAGCTTGGAGAGTATCTAGTTGTGATTGTGCCTCTTTTAGTTTGGTTTCGAGTTGTGTATATTCCATTTCACGTTGTGTTGCCTCGGATCGTACCTTCTTTTCTAAATCTTGACGATATTTACGATCTGATGTTGCTGCATCTGTGGTATCACCACTACCTTGTTGTTGTTGTGCAGTTAATGATGATGATTTGATTGGTGAGGATATAGCAGCCTGTGCACGTTGTAAACTATCATGTGTATCCTTACGTCGTAAGGGTGATGTATCAAGTTGAGCCTGAGGTGGCGGTGGATCGGATGATTCTGGCGGAGGTCTATTATCATGATAACCATACGCGGCACCCTCAATTTGGGAACTTAATTCGCTAGCCGAACTTGCACCGCTAATGTAGGAATCATTATCTTCATAACTCCCTTCTTCTTCTCCGGCTCCATTACTTTGGGTACTTGCCTCGGAATTACTCCTTGTTCTATTCTCTCCACTGCGGTTGTGATCGTCGTCATTGTCCGGTGCGGGGCTTGGAGTGGAGTAATCTCCTCCCGCATTGTTGGTATTGCTATTCTTACTGTTATTGTTGATACTTTGCAATATAGCATTAGCCCGTTCACTCATACTACCCAAATGATCTTTCACTTTATTGGATACATTATTAAATGCCATATCATTGTTCAACATTGATGATTCTGATGTCAGTAACATGTCAGATCGTTCTCTACTATCCTCCTCTCGGGAATGATAACTATTACTCTCACTGCCTTGACTGCCTTGACTGCCTTGACTCCCTTCTTGGTCACTGCCCGAGTTACAGCTCTTATAACTACCTGCACCACTATCTATTCTATTATCATAGTCCAGCGCAGCCTCTCTATTACTACCTATACTCTCTTCATCATCTAATATAACATTATCTACGGCTAATGATGGCTGTCGTGAAATTACCGACCGAGTAGTAGTCCCTCCGTTATCGTCGGTATTATATCCTTTGTCGCTATCGTCCAAGCTATGATGATATGGAGTTTGCTGATTATTGTTATTGTTGTTATTATTATTAGACTTGGCCATAATTTCACCAACCTTTTGTTTATACGTTGATAATATATCATCAATTTTAGATTCTCCTCCGCCGCTACTACTTTTCAGAATGGACGAGGAGGAGATTGACAAGTCGACTACTACTCCACTAGATGTTATTGAGGTTGTTGGATTGCCAACACTTTTGGATGCATTAAAAGTTGTTCTATTTTCCCCTTTATTGTTCTTACCAACACTTTTCGAACTAGACAGATAATGCTGTTGTTGGGAAGTATTGTTTAATGTGGCCAAAGCTGCTCCCAATGACGTACTACTGCTATTATTATTTGATCCTCTACTACCCACTGACGTAGAACTACCACCATGATTATTATTATGATCACGTTTGTTTAGTATAGTATCAACTTTACCTTGGTAGGCTGACATTATCTCTTCGACTGTTCGTCCTTTTGTATTATTGTTATTTGTTGTTTCTTTTTCAGACTGTTTTGAGTTATTATTATTATTGTTGGCATTGTTGTTTATACTGTTATTCACTTGCTGTTGAGCATTGTTAACATTGTTGTTACTATTTAATTGCCCATCCACAGTACTAATAGCATTGCTATTAGTACTATTAGTATTATTAAGGGGAGGTAATAAATTCATTTTTGAACTAAACGCAGCATCAATATTATGAACCGATTGTGCCGGCAAGTGCTTTAAATGATCTTTTGTCAATGCCGGTTGTATTGTCGCTGCCGATGTACTTTGTTGCTGTATTCCACCGCCTACGCCTACGCCGCTATGACTAGAAGAACGTCTCATATAACTACTATTAGAATTATATTCTGGAAGTGTCCCGCTTAGTGAACTAGTTATCGTATCATTGTCATTGTCATTATTGTCGCTATATTGATAATCTGGATGAATGTAATCTAATTCATGATTTCTATTATTAGTATTGTTATTATTGTTGTGGTAGGGATGAGCGGCTGTATCGGAGACACTGCGATTTAATGCAATGGGCTGATTAGTATTATTATTATTATTATTGTTGTTGTTTGATGATTTGGGATTGAAGGATACTATATTAGTTGGTGGTAGTGGAGAATTAGTATTACTTTGTATTATATTAGTGCTTGTATTTGTAGTGTTGGTAAAGGATTTAGAACGTTGATGATGCAATGGAGAGTTGCTTGTAGTAGGTTGAGAAGAAGAAAGAGGACGTTTTGATTTATCAACTTCTAATTGATTCTTAGCCGCTTGGATTGCTGCTACCATATCCATCTTTGCAGGCTAACAACACACAGTCAGTATAGACTGCGTATAGATGATGTAGATGGCGCCCTTTGGCTATATTATATTAGACGCTCAATAGGCACAAAGCCGTCAGCAATCTCATGGTTTGAGAGCTAAACGGAAAAATTTACTCATATACAGGGGGCTGTTCTATTGTGGTCTTGTGGTGTCTCTTTAATCTTTTATGACATGCGTGGAGAGTTAGAAGGTAAGGGGAGATGGTTTGCAAGATGATCATACATTTACATAATCCAGAAGGTAGCGGGTGTATAAGTAGTGGTCCATACTACTTTTACAGGATCAGGTAATAACTAAGGACCTTAAGAAGTTATCCCCAATTCAAGTATTGTACAATATTATCCTTCACTGGCCCTGGGATATCAATCCGATATTTATCTCTGTTGATAATGATAGAGGGTTTCACCTCTGCTTTATCAATATTTGCTTTCCACATTGCCAATTCAAGTAGTGTTGTTGCTTCCTTTAGCTCATAGTAGGTGATTGTTCGATCAATCCGACCAAGGCCTTCTCTTACAGCTTTCCAAATATCATCACGCCATGGAGACAGAGTTGCATAAGGGATGAACAACTCACTACCTCTTCTTTGTACCATAGTACTTCGGACTATATCAATGTCATCCTCCACTTCTGTTTGACCAGCCCTTATGATAGATTCTAGACGAGTTGATAGGGTGGGAAACGTGAATCTTTCCAGGGACGTAAACATTTCAAATGTTCTTCTGTCAATCTTATGAATTCCCTTATGAAGTCCTACCTCTCTTAACCTTTGACAATTGTAAAATGTATTACTAGAAATCTCGGTGACAGTGGAAGGGATTGTAATACATTCCAATGATCTGCAATTAGAAAATGCAGCTTCCCCGATTGTTTGTAGTCCTTCATTTAGTATGACTGTCTTTAGACTGTAACAACTAGCAAAGGCACATCCGTCAACCTCGGTGGTAGTAGAAGGAAATGTTATACTTTTCAATGATTTGCAATCACGAAAGGATTCGCGCCCAATCTTCTTTAATGCTGTTGATGCAAGATTGATATATTCCAATGCACAACTAGCAAATGCACCCTTTCCGATTGTGTGCAGTGTCTCATTTAGTACCACTTCTCCCAAACCACTTCGACAAAATGCATAGTCACTTATCTCTGTGATAGTTGAGGATAGATTGATGCTCTTCAATGCTTCACACCCATAAAATGCATTCGTACCAATTCTCTCCAACCCCTCATTTAATACTACCTCCCTCAAATTAACACACCGATAAAATGCACGCTCATTGACTTCCAATAATGTAGATGGAAGATTGATATGTTCCAATGATCTGCAGCAATAAAATGATTCACATCCAATCTTCTTTAGACCTTCATTTAATACCACTTGCTTTAACTGCCTACATTCATAAAATGCATAACCACCAACTTCTGTTACACTTGAATGAAATCGTACAAATGTCACATTATCTGGTACGTCCTCCCTTTTCTCTATCCCTGTATACTCAAATTCTACTTTAGACGTTTTCCTTTTCTTATTAGACATGATGATTGTAAATTATTAATGTGTACGTCATATACTATATATATCGTTTAGAGAGAGATATCTGTGCCGATTTAGATTCTTTTATATGTTATTGACATGTATTGCAATGTGTACTTTGTCAACACTTCTGTTCTAAACTATTATACTAGGAATGGTATGTAAATTAGTCTTGTGTGTTGTATTGATGCTTATATGTTGAGTTAAGTATGTTGTTCATGCAAGTTGTTTTGCGGTTGATATAAAAGTAGGACTTTGTAATTTATATGTCGTACTCTCGTGCTCTTTGCAATATACTATCCTACCACAACAAATACTACACCAATGTGTCGATGGTAAGAGTTACGAGTAACGCTCAATTCTATTCAGAACTGCGCTTTTTGTTACAATGGTTACATCATACCATTTACGACTATCAATTAATTTGCTTCATTATCTGAACGGTATCTTTTGTTTGAGATGTTACCTTTGTAACACATCTTTCTTCATCTCTTCACTTTCTCAAAACACAACAATCGGCGCTTACTTTATCAATATATATCATATATACACAAAATATATACAATGAGCAACGCACAAGACTTATTATCAATTCTAAATGCTTCCCGAGCTGCTAATCCACGTCCGGCAGCGGGGGCTACGACAAGTGGGTCAACTGAGTAAGTTATGTTTTTACTGTTTATTGCAATTATGTGATGGTGCACAAAACACTTACCTATTGAGCTACTCTATACCATATTCACACCTCACACATTGCAACTCTACTCTAAACAATAATACTCACAAAAACAATGCAGGAAATCAATCCTAAACTTCAAGGCAGGTAAAATGACAACGTCACTCCAATCGAATGGTAAATATTTAGTTGAACCTGATAAACGTCGTGGCGAGTTACATGTTGTTTATGTTAGTGGTGTTAATGGTGGTGCAGGAAGTGGTACAGGTGGTAGGGTTAAGTTAGAGTGGAAGGATAGGAGGACCAAGGTACGTTGTATTTTGTTGTGTTATATTGTAGGTTTGTATCATGTGTGAGTGTATATCATGTGAGAAATTTACACAAACTGGCCCCCAACTTATACCTCTTCTATATAACCTTTTACAACTATACAAACAAACAACATATTAAAATAGACGGTAGTGAATACAATTGAAATATTACCAAACGTCGACGCGACATTCGAACGTGTTTTGACAGGTAAAGATGATGATCGTGTTTACTTATTACAAATTGGTGATAATACTAGTGCTGAGGGACGTCACTTCTTCTGGTACGTTGTTGTGTGTTTTGATTGTGTTGCTTTTTGATTGTTCATATAAATAATTGTGGATTTGTTTATTCATTTAGTAAGGGTGTATTAATGATTGATAATTATATTTATGTTTATTGAACATATCATATGCTCACTTACTTTTCTATCTTTCTATCTACCAACACCAAATCAACCAATAACAACAATAAAAGGATGCAAGATAAGAATACCGAACCAGATGAAGAACTTTGTGTTAAAGTTAATCTATACTTATCGGATGTTGCATCAGCTGCCACCGAGGCAGGTACATCCACATCAGCAGCTGATGGTAGTAGTGGTGCCGCACCCGCCGCTGCAGACGGTATGGATAATGCTGAATTATTACGTATTATGCAAGGTGCATTAGGTAGTGGTGGTGCCGAGGGTGCAAGTATGGGTACTGTGCCTGGATCAAACTCTGTCCCTACTGCCGGAGCTGGACAGGTATGTTGTTATTGATTTTGTTGTTATTTAAGTGAATAAGATGTGTCTTTATTTGCATAAGTTCATATTATCTTAACTCACATATTATAATCCCAATTATCATACCAAAACAAACACTAGCAGATTGATGCATTGGGAAACATCCTCGAATCATTGGGCATGCCTCAGAATGGTAGTGGTGTGCCCTCGGGTGAAACTGATGCGGGACGTTCTGATACTGCCGGTCTTGCCTCCTCCTCAGCCGCTCCCGCGGCTGCTGGAGGTTTGACATTGTCAGATTTACAAGGAGCCATGGCTGGATTGGCTACGGCCTCTCCTCCCGGAGCTGCCGCGGCTTCGTCTGCTGGTCCTCCACTATCGGAATTAGCCTCAGCTGATATTATTGATGAATCGGGTATACTTGATGATAAGGATGTTGTCGAACGTTTGACAAAGTTACTTCCCGAAGGACAACAGACCGAGGCAATGTTACGTGAGAACATTCGTTCACCTCAAGTAGCACAATCATTACAACGATTGACAGCCGCCTTGGCAGATGATGCTGGTAGTTTTAATAGTATTATTGCAAACTTCCAACTTGATCCCGCTGATGGTATGTCTAGTATGGCTGCTGGGAATCCTATTGAGGCATTTTTGAATTGTCTTTTAAAGGATGTTGAAAAGAAGGAGGGTGTGAAGAAGCCCAAACTTTCGGATGATAAGGAAGATGAAGATGGTGGAGAGAAGAAGGATGAAGGTGATGATGGCAAGGGGGAAGGAAGCGGAGAGGAAACAAAGATGGATGAGAGTTAGAAAGTTTATGGAGAGTTGAATAAGGTATGAGGAGAAATAGGCGGTGAGAACGAAGAGGTGCAGGCGGCTATGATTGTTGAAAACTAAACTAGTTATGACTGAGGAAGTACTAGTATCAAGTCATCTATTAGATACTACTAAGTAGTAATAATAGATACCCCATCCAAGCACTTCTCCTCTTGCTCCATTTCAATTTCATATTGGTATTCTTCTGTCCTATATATTACACACTACCAATAACCTGATTTCTCTTCTATTATCTACTCATCTCTATTCTATCTCCTTGCTTTCTTGCTTCTTCTCCTTCTTTAAACGATCTGAGTTATCAATAGTAGGAGAATGAATCTTCATTCTATCATCAGTTGGAGGCCACATATCAGGTGAATGTTGTGACCATGCCCAACTAGTAGGTCTACTTGATATTGTTGGACGGTGTGATACGGTTGGATTGTATGTTGGACTAGTTGAGATTGTTGGTTGAGGAGATCTTGTTGGACTAGTTGGTATACAGTTATATATATTTGCATGTCCACTTTCCCATTCATCATTACAAGGTCGTGCTGGTTTGGGATCACAATCGTAAAACGGTGCCATGCTCGGAAGAACGTTTGATGGACAAGGACCAGTTGGTGTTGATGGAGATGGAAATGATGGATAAGACGGTGTATAAGGAGATGATGGATAGTAATCATCATTATTACTTGACCATGAGGGAGTGGGTGATGAATGATCATTATTTTGTGTGGCAACAGCAACGATGGCAATAATGATTACTGCAATTACAGCAAAGACTGTACAATATTGTGCAGCTTGCTTTCTTTCTTCCTCAACTGAGTTATTCCAATTAGCATGTGGATTAGGACGAGTCGTTGTTGCTGTGGTATATGTATGTGGGGATGCTTGAGTAGTAGTTGTGGCAGCGGGCGTCGGCGTCGGTGCTATTGCCGTGGCAATAATCGGTGTACTTATTGTTTCTGTACGTGTATTCATATTAGTACGATATAAACTACTTGGTGGAACTCCCGCTGCTAATGTTAGTAGAACAGTGTTTGCCATGTTGGTTGGTATATGAAAATATTCAGTTGTTATTTCATTATATCCAGTCTGTTGTTGTCGTGTAGTTGTTATAACTTTTACTGCTAATGACCCGTCTGGATTGGTAGACCGTTCAATAGTACCATTACCACTTGCCAATTGTATTGTTTCTTGATTTGGTAAGAGTTCTGATGTTGTTGCTGCTGTAGTGGTTGTTGTATTGATGGGTGTTGCAATAACCGCGGATGCAAGGGGGAGGGTGGTTTGTTGTTCTCCTCCTACTATGACGGACGCTGTTGGTGCACTAGGAGCTCCATCGTCACCTCTGATATCACCTACTACAATCTCTGGATCATCATTTGTAATTGTCATGGTATATATATTGGTTGTATACTATTACTACGCCCTTGCAAGGAGGTGATGAGTGAGTGATTGTTCGAGCAGAAAAAATGACGATTAGACGTTTGTCGTGCTCATAAAAGTGTGTAGTATCTTCATCTCTTGAGCGATTTGGGCCAATCCTTTTTGTCAGTGGTTCATATAGATTGTATGGCATCGATTAAGTTGATGAAGTATATTGAAGACTGCATTTATTGGCCGCCCGAGGCGCCGTCTTCGCCATGATCATATCTTGTGTCATTTTTTTGCATGAAGAAAAGATAGCGGTATCCTTTATTTCTTCTTCCCTGCTTCTGCACACATGCAATATACCTCTACCATACTCATCTCGTCTATTGATACATCAATTCTCGGTATTTTACTCTTCAATGCATCTTCTTCTTCTTCTTAGTTTAATATCATCAGTAAATGGCGTAGGAAATGATACTGCACCAACATCATCGCCATCTAGTATGAGCAATAATGAACAACAGCTACAATTAACTGATGTATCAGCAATATGTGATCCGGCCATAGCTGCCATTACTGCATGGTTGGTATTGGTAATTGTGAGTTTATTTAGATACCGTACTGATATGTGCATATATCATGTGTATACTCGGCAAAATGATACATATCATACTATAATTTGTGCTCATATCATGTGTTCTCATTTCCTCTTCTATACACTATTGATGGTGTCTTGGCTATTGATATCTCATATCGTGTGTTCTCCTCATCATTGACTTCTCTCATATCTTCTTTATGCTTTACTTATTGTTTCTAGACTTTGGAGGTGAATGACTTTCGGTACTATCTCCAACTTGCTCATACGACATCCAAAGATAATAATAATGATAGTAATAATACAAACAATAACACTAGCAATAACAGTAAGATATCTCATCATCGATATGTTGCAAGTTTAGTTGCCATTAGACTCGGACTACGAGATGCAATTGTTGATGCGGCTATACTTTACTCAATAACATATTCAATTGTTGCTGGACTAACTTGGAATGATACAGATCCCAATATTGTATACATTATTTGGGGAGTTAGTGCAATTACTTCTGCCTTCATCTTGGCAATTGGTGGATTAAAGATACCACAATGGATGGGTTATTACCACAAATCAAATTTACAATTCTTAACAGATACATCGGGTAGAGCACCGTCCGCTGTCCGTACACTAAAGAATGAAGGATCACAAATAACATCAGACTTTCGTTACAAAGTACGATTGGGAGTTGGCAAGCATTTGCATACTTTCATATGTTACTTACTACCATTCTATATCAATCTTAAAGTATGGGCATTGTTTATATCGATAATGGTTGGTATTGCTTTTGGGTTAGTGTATCTATTCGTCTTGCACAAATGTAAACAGAGATATGATGTACATTTGGGAAGAGTGGCAATGTTAGCCAGTGTTTTTCTTAGTATATGTAGTTCTTTGATATTTGTATGGGGAATGGATATCATAGATAACATTTGGGATTGGAACCTAACAGATCAACGTTGGGTGCTCGGGCTAACAACTTTCTTCGGGTGGCTTGCCGTACTTGTCTTGATTCAAATCATTCAGTATTATGAACAAGTTAAGTTTGATAAAGATCATGTATTAGAAGAGGGAAGTGAGCAAGAGATTGAACACCTCTTTGTCGAGGATGTTAATGAGACCTGTGTACAAGAAGGTCATGATCAGCTGGGACTGGGGGATGCGGCATCATATACAAGGGAAGAGCCATTACTAGAACAGTCACAGGAGAGTCCCAAGGTGGATGAATCAGAGCGATACATCTTTAGAGCTAGAAGGGAGCTTGCCAAACTGAAAGAGGTGGCCAATGTTGATGGGAGTAGCATTCCAAGACAAGTATATGATGCTTTTGCAACGATTGAACAACCTGAGATGAAATGGTATCACCATCTGTGGCAAGTCATGCCTTTCAAACCTCTGTATTCCTTTTTACGATTGAAGTGGGCACAAACCTGTATGTGCTGTCCCTGCAAGGCTCATACGATTGATGACGATTCGGGTTACTATACCAATTCATTCTTCTACCGAGTATATTACATATTGCTCAAGGTAATAGCATTCGTCATCAATGTGTTGGCAGTGTATGTTGCCGCTGTGGCGATGGGAGCCACGGTTCAAATCAGAAACACAAAAGCCAAGCTACCTTATGTCCAACACGTGTTATACGATGGCCAGAATGAAGGCCCTGTCTGTTCATTTGATGAGAAATGTGGTACCATACAAGGATTCGATAATGTAGAAGACTCGTTAGATGCCAATTACACCGTCGCCCATTGCGGAGAGTGCGGTGCCTGTTCTGCTTGGAATGATATGGAATTACAATATAGCACACGAGACAATCTTGCAGAAAGAGCTCAAGACTGTGCAAAGAAGAGTCTGTTTGGTAGTATAGAAGATCTTCAGAAATGTTTAGAAGAAGACATCGGTTGGACATCGGACTGTGCATTGTGTTGGGCAGAGGATATAGTATGTACCAAGAAGTTTTGTACATTCATCTTTCTACAGGAAAGTCCGTGTTAGTAATCATGTGCATGCAGGTTTGACATTGCCCTTGCATATCATTATACTAACATGTTATAATCTCCTCTCTTTCATCATCATAAACTGTGATCATGCGCATCTTCCAGAGTCAGATAACGAATCAATTGGCTAATTTCGAAGTAAATCCTGATACAATAACATCAGCAACGTGTGAGGAAGCTAATTGTGAAGCCGGTAATCCGGGTGAATTCGTTAGGTGCAGTGGGAGTACAAGAAGAAGGATGAACATCATATCGGATATTGCTCGGCCACCTGAACAGCAGTGTCAGATCGTAGGCATACCAGACAATAATCAAACGGGATATCCTGATTGGGGAGTGTTCTTTACACCGCCTTGTTGAATACAAAATGCACAAGATGTGAGCATTCAAAGTTGAGAAAAATGAGCACATGATATGCACATAAACCCGCTATCACATATCAGTAGGGTAATAATGTAACTGAACAATTTGTCGTCTATTGTTGATGAACACTCTAATAGAACTATGAAAGTATTAAGATGTGAGTGATCAAGCTCTTGCACTCCAATTGAACTGCCACGACCAAACGGATACCATTTGAGAAAAATGCACAAGATGTTTGAGCGATCAAACGATCAAAGGTCATTCACTTTTAAACGACAAAATGATATGCCCTTTCTTGTAATAATGCGGCCCTCTATTGTGTATTGACTTGACGACGGATCACACCACTATTATTGCAGTAGTAGTTCTTGCTGTCATCTTCTTGTTGCTACCATTATTACTTCACATCTTGTGTCTCGAAATCGTCGTAAGATTATATATAAAAATGAAATCTCCCATCATACTTTTACATCGTTGTGGGGATTCTTTTTAATGGGTCATTCCTTTACTTCAGCTTATCAGAAAAGTTCTATAGCTATTCATCTACCTTGATACAGGGTGGCAGTGACGCACCTGCAATAATGTCTAATGGTGGCGACAGTCATATGTGTACAACTCTATTGCAAAACTTTAAGGATGATAAAATCGATTCTTTGCATGATGGGTTTCGTAAATCATTCATTGCACTCTCAAAGCGATTACCAAAATCGTTCTATATTGCAACACATGATAAGAAAATTGATAGTATACGAGCATCGATAATGCAATACAATTATTACTACGAGACTCGGTTATCGAATATCATTGCAAATCTTTATCAAAAGAAGAAGGCGGAGGGGAAAGAAACTATATTCTTAGATGTCGGTGGCAATATAGGCTGGTTTTCCTTAGTTGCCGCTGCACATGGAGCATCTCGAATATATACATTTGAGCCTAATGTTCAGAATACGATACGCTTTTGTGAGAGTTTATCATTGAATGGCTGGCTAACCCCCAACTTTGTAACTCCGATACAAAAAGGAGTTGGCAATGTATCAGAATCTCTCAATCTATACATCCCAGGAAACACTAAAAACAATCCCGGAGCATTCACATTTAAGAAACCATATGCCTCTGCCGAGTCAGTTGGTAGAATGAATATAACAACATTAGATGAGTTTGCCGAATCGGAAGGATGGTTTGATAACAAACCATCTATACCAATGTTTAAACTTGATGTGGAAATGTTTGAGAGGCAGGTTATAGAAGGGGCACAACGACTATTGAATAGTCAAATCATCGAGTATATTGCAATGGAGCTTAAACCGGAACATGACGAGTTGACAAAGTTAAAGATTGTTACGATATTAATGGAAGCTGAATACGGTTTATATATGCATGGCATGTGGTATGGGCCTGATACAGTTGTGACGAAGAATTATACATCTCCAATAGATCTTGTTAAGGACTTGCAAAAGGGAGTGTATAGAGAGAATGTTGTGTTTAGACATAACAGTATACACGAAGGATTGAATGCAACGTTTGCCAATTAAAATGGATTAGGTTTAGGGCAAGGTTCACCGTAGACCGTAGATTAGATTTAGGACATACAATAAGGATACAACGATAGATAGGTGACAGCTTAAGATTACTCTATATGTACTATCCTATTAGTTACTACTTAGTAACTTGTATATTACCTAACTTAGCCTATAAAGAGTCAAGGTAGTTGTTTCTAGGTCCACCCTTCCTTATAGGCTTCATATCTTTGACCAACGAGCGTAAATTAGATCCCCTGTTGTTCGTCTGAGGGGTCGATGTGGCATCGGTATTCTCTTGTGATAAGTTCTCCAAGTATCGAGCACTAGATCCCTTGGTTTGAGGAAGGCTTAATTCCTCCTTATTCAATTCCAAATCTTCTCTCGGATCCTCTTCAATCTTTATGAAGGTATTATAGAGAGGAATGGGAAGGCATACAATTAGTATGAGCAAACGAACACATTATATGAACACAACATCATATGAACATTTCACTTCACTCTTCTACTCACTTTGATCTTACCTTGCTTCTCTTCGACGAATCATTGATAGATACACCCTCCTCGGCCGCATCATCCTCCTCGACCACGCCATCTTCTACTTCCTTATTATCCGTATCTTCTACAACGACTATGTCCTCCTCTACCTCTATACCACCTCCGTTCGCCGTATCCACTTCGTCCTTGACAACTATAACCTCTTCAATCTTGACAGCAGGATCCTCCTCCGCCTTAATATCATCCCCATTAAGTAGTGTTGTTTCCCCTTCAGTCAATTCAAATACCTCATCAACTAACATCTCTTCAATCTTCTCCTCATCAATCGTCGAAGTAGATACTACAGATCGTTTCCACAGTTTATCCAAGTCCATATCCTCAAAGACGATACTCTTCTTAACAACATCTTCCTTAACAAACTCTTCTATACTAGTAACAAAACAGTAGTTCAAGAAAGTTGTTGGTGCCAGACTCAATTGAAAGATTGTTGACGCAACGAATATACTCCACAATACCAATTCTTGTACTACCGTATCAGGGTCGCCTACATTGGCATTTAGATACAATGCCGTGGCATCACGAAAGATGATTTGTGTAGTACTATAAACAATTAATGCCACTGATAACCATGTATGAAATTGTATAGAATCTTTCATTATACTTGGCAACTCTGATCCCATTGCACCATATAACTTTTCATGATCATTCGTCGGGGGATTCACTTTACTTCCGCCTCCTGTAAAGAATTGTTCACCCCATGCAAAGAAAGATGGTGATGAATTAAACCTCTCCAGTAATACTTTATCCTCATATCGTGGTGGTAACAGTATAGCCTCACTTCCCTCGTGTTCTTTAACTAGTGTTGGTAATAACATTTCTTTAATAGCTGATAATTTCCAATAATTAAATGTACTCCATACTAAACTAATAAGTTGTAATAATATCGTTGAATATAACACCCATGGCGTGGCATAAAAGTATCCAGCACTATCAAATGCATTACTTGATGCTGCCGAGACGACATCTCGTGATAAATCAACTGAATTATCAACGGCAATTAATGGTATTAATGGTAACCAAGTCACGGGTGATAACTCCACAACCTCTTCTAGATTATGTCCAAATATCTGTGCAAAGTAATCTTCAATCTTGAATGTTGATGGTAATTGAAATTTATCCATCATACGTTGTCTAACAACTAAATTTTCAGATGCATAATCAATATCATTCTTATTCCATTCATTGATAAATGTCTTGGGGAAGGAATTAATATTGGTTGATTTTGAGCGTATCGCTTCTGTCAGTTCTTCGGGTGTTATTATCCCATCACCATCTAAATCAACAATCATTGAATCGACTTGTAATGCATCTGCTAATTCATCTAATGATACCTCACCGTCACCATCAGTATCCAATGCCAATTCGGATATAGTTGATAATGATTGAACATCTTTTAACACGGCACCAACTACAATACCAGCAATAGCAAAGAATAATATACCAACTTGAAAGAAGAAAGTGTGGAGAAATTCAAATGTCTCGAGTAATAATTCATCATCATTTAAATAGTTGGATGATAATGAGGAAATTATTTGACCTAACGGGCCTCCGGTGACTATTGTTGATAAGAAGAGACCAATAAAACCTAATCCGCCTACTTCTGCTAACATTGAATCGATTACTGGCATTATTGGTTTGGGTGTGTTATGTCGAATGTTTCTATTGTTATTGTATTGTGTTGTGTTGTGTAATGTATTGGGGTGTATAAGAATTGATATTAGATTATACGAGCATAAGATATGCAATCAACTAAAACAGCAAAAAACAATATAAAATTTAAACAAGTAAAAACTTACTCAATAGCCTCCTCCCAGGCAACTAATAATGCAACAATTGATGTCATTGCCAATACACTCCATAATGTTGGTGTGCGTAGTAATGTTGATAGTATATTACTATCATCAGTGCTGGCGGTAATATCAGTGGCTGTGGTGGTGACGGTGGTAGATAGAAGTGTAGATGATGATTGCAGTAATGATGATGATAAATGAGATGACGACGTACTTGATACTACTGAAGCAGTAGTACCTGTAGATGTGAGTAGTTCATCAATTGGTAATGCTTGCAATGTAGTTGACGAAGAGAGTATGGGAGAAGGTGTATCGAGTTGTTGTTTTTGCAATAAAGATTTAGTAGACGATGACGTAGGTGGAGGAAGAAATGCACAATTGCAGTGTAGAATGAAGATGCTGAGCAGCAGTAGACGATAAATAGGAGATGATGATGCCATTGTACTGCTGTTTATTATATACACTTATATTACTACAATAATACATAGCAGAAGAGGGGGTTGGACCGACGGCGTCGTGGCCTGCGACATAGAGGTCAAAGAAAGAATGAGGGCTTACTTAATTTTACTCCGTTTCATCGCCCAAATTTACAATTGCCCTCATTTCTTTCATCTAGCCGCTCCACTTATTGCAAAGAGGAGGTAGATCGTGTAGAATGTTATGTGATGATGGATGCATAATACATATCATAATATAAAGAAGAAGATTATATATATAGTTAGCAACATCTTATCGATAAAGAGCCGTCAAAATCACAGTATCATCGAAGAGAGAAATCAACCCATCACAACAACATATCATAATGAAGAGAATTGCATCATTGCCATTGCATAGCATCGTTCTTATCGTCCTAATACTATTGCAGCAACAAAGTGGTGTTTCGGCTTTTACTTCTGTCGTCAGTATTTCTAATAAGGCAGGCAGCAATGGTTATTCGCCTACGCCTCTGAGTCGTTTAGAACACAGTCATCGCATCAACAATAGCAATCATCATAGTACTAGTTCATCAACATCATCTCTATCATCAGCAGCAGTTGCAATAACAAGTTTACCATCAGCGGCGGCAGCTACATCAATATCATCATTCTACAAAGCATCTCCGTTAATAGCTGGCTTTTCGATAGGATTACTTTGTCGTATGATACAGTATACACAAGATGTGAATAATAACACTAACTCTACCAACATCAAAAGTAGATTTAGTTTGAGACGAGAACGTAGTAGTAATTATGCAATTGTATTGTGTTTAGGATTGGTATTAGGTTTATTGATTGAGGTGTTGATACATGCTGGTGCTGTCGTTCCGATATGTGAGTAGTCTCTCCGGTTTGATGTGCACATCATGTGTTCATTTTTCTCAAAGTTTGAAATGCATGCTCATATCTTATGCTCTTTTCATGTTTCTACAAACAATCCATGTTCTATGCAGTGCTCAGTATGACAAATGGATTAGTTAGAAAGGTATTACAATGTTAGATAGTTGAGAAGAGTAGACGTAGTCGTATTGTATATCGTATCGTTTAGAGGAGAAGAGGAGAATAAGAACGACGGAGTATGGAAATGATAACGTGTCTCCGATTGGAATAGCATCCCCACCAACAATCTAAATACAATCTACTTTTGCCGCCGCCATATCTAAGGCTAAGGAATACGACCGACACACTGTAGAAACCAGCGAAGTAGGGACGGCGGTTATACACATTACAACTCACACATTACAACAACTCTGGTTGTCATTAGTCTTCTTACAAAGACTGTACAGTTGTCGAAGATTATCATACCTCGTGGAGGCATTGGGCGTTTCCAATGCACAACTACAATGAGGACAGGGGCTATATAAGAAGATACAGATAATACAAACTTAACTACCATGTAAAGATCATATAGTATATACCAAACAATCGTTTCTACTCTTACACATACACAAGTAAAGTATCAGATACATAACACGTCGATCGAGACAGCTAATCATATGATGAATGAAGTCACTAGCATATGCTTACAAGTGGAATGTCATTGTCATAAAATCAATTCCATTTAAGCCTACACGGAAGGATTATCAGTGGACATTAGTGATATGGCTCGACCATAACCCTATCTGGTATGCTTGATCAAGTACCTGGACAAATACATAAACGTGCCCTACCGCATGTATTAAACTTTCTGAAACGGTGTGAGGATGAAACGTTTGATCAAGTATTGGCTAGTGTGGGAGGGGATTTAGTTAGCCTGGTTACATGGATTAAGGTTCTTATAAAAGTGGTGCAGTATGAGCCCGGTTGTAGTTTACAAATAGCTGAGAGTATTGGTCCATTGGTTAGTTGCATGTGCAGTGATACGGACCGTCTCTTCTTCAAAAGCAACAAGCATTGGAGAGATGGGGGAATGACAACTTTTACATGGCTGATTCGCAATATGATACGAAAGAATATGGTGCCTGATGCCAATGAAGAAAACAAAGACATTATCGAAGCTCTTCTGCAGCATGACGGGTTACTTACATCTATTATCCAGTGGTCATTTTGGATGGACCATCGTCCTGATATTGTAGAGAACTTGGGTAGTGCAGCATGTAGATTCGTTGCTACATTTGGGAGGAGTATCACACGACTTTTAGTTCATACAATTTCTGATGCAACAAACAATGTATTTACAAAAGATAAGGCTCTATTGGAAGATATTGGAGCTACACCAATTGCCAGCAAACAATACGATCCAACTTGTATGGTATCGTTTGTGGAAGGATTGGTTCAGCAAATGAAAACTAATGAATTGGACAGATCAGATTTAATAACCTTCACCGCACTTATTACTATTGGTGTAGACTGCGTGGACAGGGGTGTTATTACAGAGGCGATTGATCTAGGTCTCAACTTTGCAACTGAATTCACACGTGCTTTTAGTTTGGCTTTTGTATTGATACATATAATGCGCCAAGGTAGTGACACATGCACCGCCTTTGCCATTCGTGCTGGTCTAATTGGAATGACTCTATGCTTCGTTGATCGTTTCGGGGAGCATGAATCATTTGCTGATGAATCCTTCAGAGGTATGACATCATCATTATGTAGTACTATCGGGCATTTACTAAAGGGTATTCATTCTATATCATTACATCAGAAGACTTCGAAGGCAAACAGGAGCAAGAGTGAAGGTATCAAGGAGGACTTGGTACGGTTACAACAAAAGACAAGATTAGCAAGCAATCCAGAATGCAACGAGCTATTGGGCATAGTAGTATCTATCCTTTATTTAAATGGCAGACTCTGCTGTCGTTGCAACAAGTCACTCAGCAAAACAGAGGTGAAACAATGCAATATGGCTGCCATGGCATGGTGTATTGCTCAAGAGCTTGTCAGAAAGAGGATTGGCTGAACGGTGGTCATAAATTGGCTTGTTGCAAGTCATTTACTTATGATCTAGCAGGTCAATTTCAAGGCAGGTGTGTACCTCTTACAGAACCAGAGAATGAGAGAGCCGCTACCAAAATGAAAGAACTTGAGACAAATCTAAATATGATACAGCTGAGACTATTCGTCGATAATTCAGAAACAATCCTGAGTCAAGCAAAGGCTTTAGGCCTTCCGCTTTATGATTGTATACTGAAGCATATCAAACACCAGAACAGAAAACGTTGTTCGAAAATACTCGATCAAAGGAGTATATCACTTGTGCTTATACTTCATCTATCCACAATGGACATGAAGCATCGCAAGTTCTAGGTCTGCAAAGATTCTTTCCTCATGAGTGGCTTAGTGAACAAAGTTTCCGGCATAGTAGTACCTCATAATTCATTATAATGCCACACTTTACTCGCTATCTATTTACATTATATCTATCCTACACCGCATATGACTCAGATTAGAAAAGTCCACATCATATGTCCTCCCTATTAATATTACCCGCATGAGATATGAACGTCATAGTGATACAAAGTATGCTCTCATAACAATATACGAAAAGCGGAAGTACTATATCTAATCTATACTGTAATCAATTCTAGACTTATCAGTATACACGAGACATTGACTATCTTCCGCCTTCTTTGGCAGTTAACTGACTTAATCGTTGACACAACTCTCTTCCCATCTAACTTACTATTAGCTATGCAAAGATTCTTCCCTCACGAGTGGCTTTGTAAACAAAGTGGCCAACGTAGTACCTCATAATGAGTGTTTGTCATCCGCTTCGGGGGCTATCGACTAACCCCGATAGTATACTACTCCCGTTACCATATCCAACGAGATTCCGTCCTAACCTCCCGTTAACTTACTAGATAAATCCATTGATCCCCTCCTCTACTCTACTCTACGTTAACCAATGGTAACTTATTAACGGCAACTTTAACCGTCCTTTTCAATTGTTTACGAAAACTACCACGTTCTTCTCTTAATTTATCAATCTTGATATGGTTCTTCTTGGATGTATTTTCTAACATGTTTAGTTCTTGTTGGACATATATTAGTTTAGATCGTGTTGTTGCTATTTCTTCGTTGGTTGACGCTACTTGTTGCAAGTTAGATGCTAATATATCAGACTTGTCCTTCTTTAATGCTTGATATTCGGCCTTGGCAGCATCACGTTCATCGACCATCAATTGGGATAGAGAACGAGTCAACTCCTCACGTTCGTATACTAATTGTATCCGACGTGATCGTTTCTTCTTATCAGCCTGCTTCAATTGACTGGAGGTACGATACTTTGTTTTAATTAGATTCCGTTTTGTATCTTCTAACTTTGCATCGTATGAATCTTGTATCGCTGTTATACTATCTGCACTGTCTTGTAAGGCCGCCTCATAATCTAATTGTTGCTGTGTTATGGCCGCGGCAGATTCTTGTTGGATTGCTTGTTGATTGAGTAACTCTTGATTGATTGCATCTGTGCCGAATGATTCAATTGGTTCGTTTAGTTGATCAATACTGCGTTGTAACTCCTTTTCACTGTCCACTAACTGTTGTTTATAAGAGGTTACGGCATTATCAAGAGCTGTATCCTCTTCCTTAACTTCTGTTTCATATACACCCTTTGCAATCTTAAGCTCCTCCTTCTTATCTAATCGTAACTGTTTGAAAGATGTATCGAAGAACATTTCATTTGCATTCCGCTGTTCTTTCAAATCGTCAATATCGGGTTTGAACTTGGCGGCTAGAGAAGTTAGCATATCCTTGAGAGATGGTATTGGGGGTGTTATAGACTTTTCTTCTTGTAATGCGGCGGCCGATGGATCCTTTTGCAATTGAGCAGTTTGCAATCTTGCGTCTAATTCATATCGTTCAGTTCGTGTTATTGCCTTCTTATCCTTAATCAACTCAGCCTTGATACTATTAAGTTCTTGATTTGATTGTTTGCGTAGAGCACGAGATTCAGTATTGATGCTCTTCGTTAGCATATCACGCTCCTTGGCAACTAACTCGGCATCTTTCCGTAATGCAGCTAATCTATCTTCTAAATCCGATAATTCATTCTTTAATTGTATCTCACGTTGGATTGCATCACTCTGGATAGAAGATATTGATGATTTAGTTGTTGAGGTAGTTGTTCGTAAATTGTCTTGTGCTCCTTCGATTTGATCTCCTATATCAGTAATCTCGTCGCTGTGTATATTGTATGTATTTATATTGTATGGTGTCATATAATATGTATAAAGGGCGGTATAAGTTATTAGGTATACATAATACGAAAGATGTATGCACACACATGATAAGTACAAGATATGAACTTACACATATCCACTCTTCAATTTATTGATAATACTGTCCGTGGTTGATACGACGTCCTCTTTCTCCTTTTGCAGTACTTTTACATTTGTAAGAGATTTATTAAAGCGTTCTTTAGCTTGTTCTAATTGATTAGATAGTTCATTTAATTCTAATTCCTTAGTTGTTAATGACTCATCGTTGTTGTTTGAGGAATAGAGAATTGTTGTTGTGAGTGGTGTACGGCGTAGAGTTGTTGATACGGCGGCGGTCAATGATGGAGAGATTTGAAAAGAGTTTACTACCACGTTATCGTTGTAACTAATGGCGGCTAGTAATGATGCGGCTGCTATTGACAAGATCTTCATGTTGTTTAGCTATTTTGTGAAGTTGATTTGATAAAGATACCGTAAGGGATTATTCAGAAATACTTACATGTGGAATAAAATAATTCTCCCGCCGCCCGCCCCTGCTCTGCTCTTTTCCGGTGGCACGCATCACTCTGTTACTTTATATTGGTCTTTCACTACTGTATATGTATATAAGCGTGTGATAGATCCAATAGCACATGTAAAGCTCCATTCATCATACTTTTACAGCCATATGTTGGCAGTATTCTTGCCTGGCTGCTGGTCAATATCTCGAAATCAAGCTCGTTGGCTATCCAGAGGAGCTGGTATGACACCATTATATTGCATATATACCACTCATTTTTCGTTGTGCATGTATATAAGAGATTGACTTACAGCGAATGTTCAGGCCCTTTATTATACTTCTACAGCAACTTTTGAGCATCAAATTGAAGCTCAAGCAAAATCAGAACAACTTTCAGGCACATTTGGCCATGCAGTGGTGGTGTTCAGTTGCTTATATATTGGTCTTTCCTCATTTTATATACATATAAGAGGGTGATTAACACTTAGAGCATCTATGGATGTCCCTCTATCAAATTTTTACAGCCACGTGTTGACGGGTTTCCTGTCTCAGTCAAGATTTCAAGCCTTTTCTCAGGTGGCTTTTTGTCTCAAGTGGTGGTATACCATCATGTAGGTGCTACTATATAAAATAAGAATACAAGAGGGTGATAGGCACACTTGTAGTGCATATACAGTGCCTTGTAGCATATTATGCAGCCCCGTATCAGATTTCTACCCAAAGAGATCAGATCAAAATCTCAAAATCAAACTAGCATTCAGCCATACAGTGGTGATATTCCATCATCCAGGTGCTTATATATTGCTCATCTCTCATTGTATATGCATATAAGAAGGTGCTAGACACTTGCAGCATGGTTTTGTTGCCCTCAATCATAATTGTGCACCCACATGTTGGCAAGTTTCATGCCTCAGATCAGGCAAAAATCTCGATTTCCAGCAGACTTCAGGCACTGTTTTGCCATCAAGTGGCCATATGCTATCATGTAGGTACTACTATAGTGTTTGTTTGGCCTTTCCTGAGTGTATAACAATGTGACGAACACTCCCAGCATGACTACATGGTCCCCCATCATACTTTTACAGCCCCTGTAGGCTGACTTCATGCCTCAGATATCAAGAAAAAATCTCGATTTTCTGCCAACTCTCAGGCAATGTTTGGCCATCAAGTGGGGGTATAACAGCATGCAGGTGCTACAATAGTAGATGTTTGGCATTGTATGGGTGTATAATAGTGCAATGAACACTTGCAGCACATGTGAAGGTCCCGTCTTATAATAGCCGTCCTGTTGACTGACTTCATGCCTCAGATTGGGAAAAAATCTCGATTTTCTGCCAACTCTCAGGCAATGTTTGGCCATCAAGTGGGGGTATAACAGCATGCAGGTGCTACAATAGTAGATGTATGGCATTGTATGGGTGTATAATAGTACAATGAACACTTGCAGCACATGTGAAGGTCCCGTCTTATAATAGCCGTCCTGTTCACAGGCCATGTTGGATAGACGGCACACACAAGCTTGGGAAAAAATCTCGATTTTCTGCCAACTCTCAGGCAATGTTTGGCCATCAAGTGGGGGTATACCAGTATGCAGGTGCTACAATAGTAGATGTTTGGCATTGTATGGGTGTATAATAGTGCAATGAACACTTGCAGCACATGTGAAGGTCCCGTCTTATAATAGCCGTCCTGTTCACAGGCCATGTTGGATAGACGGCACACACAAGCTTGCATACAAATGTATATTATTTGCACATTTTAAACTTACTTATATGAACTGTATCAACAAAGGTATGGTAATATTTGCTGAAAATTTATTGTGTGTACGTATATTTTTTCGTTATAAACTGAATTGAGCGATTATCAACTTACGCTTACAGTCAATAGTAACATACAGATATCAAAGCTTTATGGAAGGGAACAAAAAAGAACAAACACCCACAACAACTTGTGTTACTTATGTGCATGTACATATGTAATTTTGATAAGCTCATAAAATGTACACTTTTACTAAACATTGAAGGCACATAGATGTTTAGGTCACATATTTCGATTGTACAATACAGTCATAAACTTTAATAGACATGATTAGACTGGTTTGTGCTTAATTTATGATACCGTAAAGAATGAGACAGAGACACGCAAGAGGATGCAGCTGTTGTGAGTTATATGTACATAGTGAATATAACAAACATTTCAAACAATAGCTGCAGAAAACTGTTGTGTGATATCTTGACAAAACATGTGAACAACTGCAGTAGTGTAGAAACGACACTTTACATCTTTGATACAGGATATGATCTGTCAAGATCTGGGAATTTTCAACAACAACATAATGATATCAAAGCAAGACATATTGTGCTGAACAGTGCAGATAATACAGCTGTGGAAAAGTTCTATCGAGATCTGTTCAATATACAAGGTTATCAAGACTTCATTGGTTGTAGTGATATATGTTACCAACAGCTATTGTTCACACACTGTGTAATACCATCGAAAGTTTATCGCATGTGCACAAACAGTAGAAAGAATCATGCGATGTCAGATGCGGCTATACAGGCAAGGGCTGCTCAAGATCAGATAGGATCAAATTTAAAATGTGCGCGTGATCAATTGACAAAAATGAAAGAGCAATGTGTGGTATGCAAGTCGTCAACATGTGACGGAACTGTCGCTGCATGTCTGAAGGGTGATAGTAAGGATTATTGCTACAGCTAACACACATATAGTTGCGGCTATAACTATCATCAAAATTGCATAGCATGACAGATGGATAATGAAGGCGACGAATCGTTAGTGATGGTCAATCATGTCCGTTTTGCTTCTTGGCATTAGATAAAGACATACTAGGATCAAGTACAAGAGATGAACACAGAATAGGACATTGTATATCCAAATATCAAATCAAACGTGTGTCTTACTTTATCAAGTGTCTAGCAAAACAGATAAGGGAGCTTCTTCAAAGTTATTATTGGACAGATGTCTAAGAGATAATGAAGTGTGGTATGAACAAATAGGAAAGAACTGAGACTGATAGAAGATCTTGCAGTGTCAGCAGAATTTGAAGATGATGAAGACTTTCTCGGGTAGTGGTAATGTATACAAATGTAATTATATACAAGTAAAAATAATATATACTATGGTTAATAGACTTAGCTGCAAAGAGGTGAGTGATAGTTTGAATACACAAGAAGACTTTTTACAGAAGATTAGGCAGGAGTTTGCATAAATGTGGAGACTTTGCATATCATCATAATTGGGGTTAATACTTTGCATATAGATGAAAACTTTACATAGCTTATTAGGTGGAGACTTTACGTGTAAGTGGACACGTTATGCATACAAGAAGAAAAGTCTATAACACCCCCAATACCATCTCTCAAGGATATGCTAA
>Ga0214477_100243_pt1 | contig 38256 bp, 24 predicted proteins | sample M1_20Mar14CPVII9_FD_165058 | JGI IMG/M metagenome (GOLD analysis project Ga0214477, IMG submission 165058) | Marine eukaryotic communities from Monterey Bay, California, United States - M1_20Mar14CPVII9sort6BwellC16 | ecosystem: Environmental > Aquatic > Marine > Unclassified | place: USA... | reverse complement strand
TGGTTAGCCTTGCTTAGACTGACCATAGGGCACGCCCGGCAGAGTTATCGATCCATCTGTTATCTAGACGGATTTGTGTACGCTGGTTGCATTACCTGTCACATATCTATTTGGGGATGGATCTTTGCTTTTGTTGTGGTTATAGCTGAGATTCGTCATCTTGAACGCTGTGTCACCTGGGAGGTATATCCTTTACTGGATAGTGTAAGCCTGATCTCACACATTGAAGGAATTGTGAAAGGAGTAAGAGGTATTGGGATTTCCCCCCCGAATGATGATTTGATACTGGGTTGCTTGAGTTTGGATGCTCAAGTTATATGTTCTGTTTAGATGTATTGTAAATGGTTTTTACTGTTACTCAAATATCTTTATCTTTAAGCGTGCACTGTATTACAGCTCATACTGTGGCTTTTACATACTATATATCTAGCTGAGAAGTTGGACATATCTTATGCACTAGCATAGCAGGGAGTTTACGGACTGCTAGTAGTGCTAGACAAAGAGAAGATAGATGTAGAGTACGGCCTAACATCTGATACTGCTCTTCAGCTGGAATGATTGAGCGAGACTTGATTGAGTGAGAAAGAAAATACCACCTTGCAGTCAACATGCAATATGGTGCCGCTGCCGTAGTAGCAATTATTAGTTGACAAATTATAACATGCCCCGTCGTGAGGATTTTGTATTGAAAGACTCTCCGCCAGAGATCATCAAGGCCGCAGAGATCGAACCAAAAGGGAGAACATATAATGTGAAGTACGAGAACAAAACTGGTGCCGTGCATATCGATGATATATTACTTGGTACAAAGCTAGCCTGCATTGCAATAACAGATGATGAAGAAGAGACTCTTGCAAATGTTGGAAAGTTAAATCCGTGGCATATCGAGGCACTAACAATGATCACTGGTAGTAAAGAAGAGGCACACAAATCGCTTACACACATATTGGAGAAACACTTTAGTTTGAAGATAGATAAGTTTATCAACCTATCAGGATGGCATGGAGGGCATGCAATTGACACACAGGGTTATATAGCCCATAATAATGATGTTATTGTAGTAGCTTTTCGATGTACTACATCTGCACAAGATTGGATAACAAACTTTACTGCCAGTTCTACTCCGTAAGTATATAATATAGTGTGTTATACAGTTGCATTTGTATAAGATTCTATCTCATTGAATACACATTCAACTTCATACAGATGGGAGTTAGATGTCGACTTAGATCAAGGACATAGTGGATGGTGTAGCTGTTTTGAGGGGAGATTCTTCTCCAATACCGATAAACCACGAGTTCATACTGGATTCTACAACAATCTACTGCAAACAATACCGATTCTAGAAGAGTATGTTAAACCTCTACTTGATCCTAGTCAACCACCACGAAAGTTGTATGTTGTCGGACATTCCTTGGGTGCAGGTATGAGCACACTCGCAACATGTTACTTTCTGGAGAATTATCAATGGAAAAACTTACCTCACAAACTAATCAATATTAGTATCGGTACACCTAAATCTATGAAGAAGGACATGGCTGAGAAGATTGAAAGAGAGTTGCATGAGTTGGTACCACTTGGGAAGGTATCGATGATTAGGGTGGTGATGAACGAAGATATAGTAGCGAGGGTACCACCCAATTACTATCATGTGGGACGGCTAGTATTTCTCACAGAAGATGGTCACGTATTGATCAATCCTAAAGATCCTACGGTAATTGAGGTTAATGATATGAAAGACTTGATAATGAATCGTTCTACTGGATCAAAAGTAGTGAATAGTAGCACCACTGGGGATAATGAGGAAAAGAATGAACCTGATGGTAATAGGTCACTGACAAAAACAGAATATGACAAGAAGATGGAGAAAATACCAAAATGTATACGTGAACACTGTCCTGATTGTTATTTGAAACCTCTGATCCAACTCTATCAAGATAGAAAGGTACCTTAAATGAATCTCTTCACTGATACTAATAATAGCAAAACAAAGTATTATATGCTGCTGCGGCCTCATCCCTCTGGGAACTCTTAATCTCAACCAAGTATGATTGATATAAATGTAATGCTTTTGTGTAGTCTTCTTTTGTTGCATGTCCGCTTGTGTATAACCGTTTGATTTGTTTCAAAGAGTCAGCATATCCATCTCTTACCGCAATCATGTAATGTTTCAATGCCCGATCCATGTTGCCTTCATCTTCCTCATTGTTGCCTAGATTGTACCTTGCCATTATATTACCTCTCATAGCAGCTAGTTCCCAATAATGTAAGGCCTTGCCCTTATCAACTTTTACGCCTTGGCCATTATTATAAGCATAACCAATACTGCTATATGCCGCAGGTAACTCAAGATCTGCTGCCCAATGATACAGCTCTAATGCCTTGGTGTAATCTTGTGAATAACCGCATGTCCCATCTCGATAATCTATTCCTAGATTATTAATTGCAATGGCATCATTAGCCTCCACTCTTTTCTTTAATCTTTCCATTGCCTCCTCGTAGGATGATGGTATTGGAATCCTGCAAAAGGGACATGTCTTTTCATCAACTTTATTGCCTTGGTTATCATAGACAGGTGCATACGAGCATCCACTACATATCTCCTTCCCGCAACATGTCTTGTATTTACGACCCGTAATGAGATATGGCAAACGTATAAAACAAATTGGACAATCCTCTGCTGGCGGTGGTTGTTTAAATAGTTCTATATCATGTAACTCAGCTACCCGTCTCTCACATGCCTTCTTGTGCTTTGATCGATGCTTCTTTTTACATGTAGCATTGCAGTATTTCACTTGTTTGCATTTGTTGCATGTATTCTTCACATCGTCACCCTCCTTGCCACAATTTGCACATACTGGTATAATATCTTTGTCATCCATTCTCATATTATGTAATATATCATTAACTTCACAAACACCATCATCATAATTTGATTTTGATGCACTATCTTTGCAACTATTTGTTGACGTACCACCATTGCAAATCTTGCCAGAGTCGACGCCGCTCATCATACCTGTCTAAAATCGCATATACTACCTTTTGGGGGGACATTAGCACAGTGCATTTGAACAAACCATAGACCATATATCAAAAGCTGCCCTTCTTTACATACCATAAGAGGTCAGTTATCCCTTTTGATGCCAGTTTTTGGTCTACACTAGATTTTGCCGAAGCTACTCTACACCACTTTTTGGTCTATACCACTTTTCACAATCACCATAATTTGGTGTAGACCAAAATATGGTATAGACCAAACACCTTTTTGTGGTCTATACCACTTTTTGCAGCAACATTTTGGTATAGACCAACTATGTGTGCAAATAATTCTGGTATAGATCAAAAACTGGTGTAGACAAAAGTTCTAAAAAGTGGTATAGACCTGAAAAATGGTGTAGACCAAAAGTCATCTTGCAGTTACCTAAGGGAAACAAGGGGGAATTCCAGACTTAGACGATTTTTTTCATGCTATTTTTCATCCTTCCTCTGCTTTCTGGTATCTTTTTTCAAATTGCATTCAAACGTTCATGTGTTTCCTAAAAATGGTGTCTGAACAGACAAAAATAAAAAGTGGTGTAGACCTTTTGATGTGCCAGATAACTGACCTCATCTCCACACAAAAAGCCGGTATCCTATGGTAAGATCCAAGAGATCGATCATCAGTAAATAGTGTTGAGCAATCTTGCTTGTTGACTGCGCTACCATAACAAAGCATATAATACAATAATAACTATATAAATCACTACAATATAAGTACAATTAAATTATCTACAAACATGTCTCCGCGGCGATCCCTGTCGTCGACAGCATATCCAAGAAGGAGGGCACATTGTTTTATTCCCCTCCTCTTCCTTCTCTCAATACTATCCCTTGTACAATCAAACGACTGTAAATCAACAACAAAACAAACACACTACAAAGCATTGACATGCTGGTTATCATCCCTTACCCTCAAAATACCCAACCAATCATTCTCCGAAGAAATATTTACAATCAACATACATAATATGAAATGTACAAATTTTGCAATGTCATCCATGAAATCTAATTATATTGAAAGTAGTCTTGAAGATAAACCTAATCCTAGTATATCATTAGAGTTGAATGATATGAATGCGGTATGTGAGGGTAAATATAATTTGGGTAGTTTGGGCTTGGGTGGATCTGTTGTTGCACAGGTTGGTGGTAGCCCTTCTGATAATGATGATAGTAGTAGCAAGGGAGTACCAAGTTTACAAATATCAACAGACATTACATCACGACAACTCGGCCCTATCACTAATTCCGACCTATCCGCACCTCCAAACCTACGTGAATTGCCATTCCCAACATTAACAACAATAACATCCTGCAAACCCAACTTTCTCGTGACCAATATACATTTCTCTGGATCAGCCTCCTCACAAATCATTGGACTTTTTTCAAAAGTAATTAGTAAAATGGTAACTAGTAGTATAAATGAACATGTATGTGATAGTATTAAACATAGGGGTGAAAGGATGTTGGATGGGCTGTTTTATGAAGGTAGAAAGTATTTGGGTGGGTTGATATTGAATGGTACAAAACCTTCTTCGTCTGCGTTAGAGGACTTTACAGATAGAAGTGTTGGATATGGATTAGAAGATATACTTGATCCGCGCCCATCCTTCCTTCCAATCAACAAACTCGTGAAGAAGAAGACAAACAATGCAGTAACCTGGGATAAAGATATGCCCTTCCTCAAAAGCATTCTACTCAATATAAATTCCTTCCTATCTCAACATTTAAATCAGGGTATGATATTAACATTCTTACAAAAACTAACCACCTGGCATGGTACAGCAACTGAATGTAAAGATTGTGGTTTCTTCTTCAAAGGTATCAATGGTCTAATACATTCATTTACTAAAACAAATGAAGGGAATGCTGTAGACATATCTATACCTACTAAGATATTGAACTTTCATCATAATCATACGTTTCAAATTGGATCCTATGGTCAAGTGGTAGTAACAGTACATGAATTGAAGATACTCGGCTTGAATGATTTGACTGATTTAGTATTGTTACGTCCAACTAATGATAATCAATTATCATCAAGTATAACATCCACTAATGGATTGAATATTACTTTACTAATTGATATTGAAGTCCGCCCTTCCAATAATGATACTACCTCATCTAATATAATCTCATCAAATGATATATTAAACGAGACATTTGAATTACAATTCAATACATCAAACTTTAACATGACATCCTTATCAGAATGGATAATTGATGGTGAATTATTTAACAAGTTATCAGTAGGTAGTTTTATATATGGTTCATATTCAATCTTTGATAATGAAAAGAATATATTGAATTGTATTATTGAGGCATTGACTTCTGTTAATTTGTTGGATTTAATGGGTAGGATGGATGTTATTGGTATGACTGTTACACCTGTGGCTTATGAAAAGAGTAATAGTAATGATTCAAAGTCATCAAGTAATTTGGAAGATGATATTGATACCCTAATCAATCATCTATTAGAATTGGTATTAAATGAATATTCAACAACAACTACCGAGGCACTTACAGCTATAATACAAACACCAATTAAAACAACAATAAATGATGGATTGTCAAATCTAATTGGTAATACTAAAAAACGACCATTACATTGTGTGAATGTTGATATACCAACGAATAAATCGGAACATCCATTACGATTAGATGATACCATGGCAATAGTATTATTCAATGAATTGGTGAATGGTGGTAGTACAGTTGATATTGTGAATACCTTTATAACATGTGTGAATAATATCATGGAAACAAAGCAATTGTTAGATGGACACTTTTACAACTTTACACTTGGTGAATTGGAGTTTGTATTGCATGATTTACATTTGGAAAATGTGGATAGTGTGGGAGAATTGGAAGTACTCAAGCCTGAGATTGATCATTATCATTTATCAAATAGTTTAGGATATGGAATGTGTAGTGCACCTACCGAGGGTGGAGTGGAGTGTGACATGACGAGCTTTTCATTTGGTATGAATGTTGGACACAAGACGAATGGTTACCTTGGCAACATTAATGTACAAATTCATATGCAAAATTTGAGGCTACAAGGTGGAACGGAACTTCATTTTGATATGAACTACCTGCCCTTTGTCCAAATTACTGATCTGGTGAAACATGCTCAGTGTTTGACTATACCCATTACCAACTTTGACTTCTATGGATTAAATGCAACGGTGGACATGTTGGATGTACAGATTGAAGTCAACTTGACTGGTCAGAATAGTGGTCCAAAGCTTCATCCTCAAACTTACACATATCAGACTTCAGATATAAGTGAACTTGCTGCCACAGTATCTACTCTAACATCAAAGGGTGCCGCTTTACTCGAGGAGGCATTGGGTGATGAGTTTACAATGCAACTCGACAAGGCAGCAAGTGTATGTCAAACACCTCCCAATCCTCGTCGACATATCAATACAAAGCGGTCAACAGGAGCCGCTGGTCTATGGACATTTCTAATCATCCTGGCCTTTCTCATCGGTAATGCCTGGCTATTCTTACGAGGATTCAAGAATGAAGAAGAGCCCGAAGAAGGACAGTCTCAACAGCATGATGAGAATGACCTGAATGAGCCATTATTGAATGATCAAGACGATGATGAGATGAATGGTAATCTACAAGTCGAGACACCGCGGTACAAGTTTCCACTGACAAGCTCAACGTCTCTCATGTATGACCCATCGATCCATCCTATCATCAAGTATGGATTCCCAGCAGTCATTGCATCAGCCTTTTTTTTATTCTTATCAAGCAACTTGACGATTGGTGCCTCTGTAGATCTGTTAGTTACTCGAGCAAATGGGAGCAATCTCACATCAATGGTCAACATATATGCCTTCTCACTAGGCTCAACAATGCGAGAAATGGCCAATGCAGGGGTGTACTTGTTGATGCTATTGATCCTCTTCTGTTCAGGTGTTTGGCCCTACGTCAAGTTAGTTCTTCTTGCTATATCATGGGTAGTGTCCACCAAGAAGCTGCCTCCCGTTCGTCGTGAAAAGATACTATACTTGATTGATAGTCTCGGCAAGTTCTCTCTCATTGATGCCTATGTGTTGGTTCTAATGATGGTAGCCTTCCGTTATGATCTTGAAGTAGAAGGACTCGGTGCATTGAATGTTTATGTCACGCCCAAGTATGGCTTCTACAGCTTCCTCTTCGCCACCATTGTCTCCCTGGTCAGTGGCCATGCCATGTTGTTCCTTCATCGAAGAACAATGATTCCTCAAATACCAGTCTACTCTGGCCGATCAGAGGCACTTGCTAGGCATGTCTTTGATGACAAGCACGGTAGAGGACTAGTCAAGTTGACAAAAGGATTTAGACGGCTTGTTGCATTCATTTGGGCTCTTGCCTTTATATTCATATCTGTCGGTATCAGCCTCAAGAGCTTTCACTTCACAATCAATGGTGTGGCAGGTACTGCTCTTGGCAGTGATCGAGTCCGATCATATTCATTAGTGAGCATTGGAAAGCATATACCTCAGAGTGTCTTGGATTCATCAAGCTTTGGCATCTATTGGATACAAACATGTTACTTCTTCTTTGCTCTCATCATGCCAATGGTGTGTCTACTGTCAATGTTTGTACTGTTCTTCGTCCCAATGAAGCTAAGACGACAACAAAAAGTGTTTATGATAGCCGAAGTAGCAAATGCGTGGAGTGCAATTGAGGTATTTGTTATTGCCATCATTGCTTCGCTGATTGAGATATCACCCTTCTCGGAATCAATGGTCGGTAAACACTGTAGCCTCCTAAACCAAACACTGGGAGGGTGGTCTGGGAGTGACACAAATGTGACAGATGATCTACATTACTGTTTTGATGTAAAGTCGAGTATTGGGGCAAGCTCAACGGTACTAATCATTGGAGTGGTTCTCAACTCGCTATTAGTATCAAGCTTGCATAGGTTTGCCCATCATGCCATATGGGAACGGATTGAAAGAGAGGATAGACCAGATGCGACAGATGATGAAAACAGAACAGTTCAAGAGTGTGTCTTGGCACATAGATTTGTATCCATCCTTCGAAAGAGACCAAGGTTAGGGAAGTTCATCTTTGAGGAGGTGAGCTTCGGAGTCGGATATAGTGAATATGAAATAGATTTCAATGCGGTTGAGGATGAAGATGACAATGATGAACCGCATACATCAAATAACTTCTGGAATGAATGGTCAAAGATCGTGTCAGTGATATGAATGGAGATGATACTGAGAGTCAGGTGTCAGGAGAGATGTGTCTACTGTATAGAAGAAGTTGCTGAAGGTTGCTATAGAGATGAATAGATGCTCCTCACCGCAACATATAATTGTAATGAAGAATCAGATGTAAGACTGTTATCTTCTGCAATACATCTTAGATATCTTATGGCAATATCAATTGCAAATCATTATCCGGTTTGAATCTTATTCTTCCTCTGCAAAGGTTAGTTGTTTCAGCTATACATTATGCCATATGATGCCCTCCACTTCGATTACTAGTTGTTTTCACCTTTTCCTTAGTCTTGGCCTGTGTTTTATGTGCAACAAACTTCGGCTTGGGTTGTTTTTGCATAGCAGCTCCATGGTGGTTGTTCTTTTTTGGAAAGGGCATATTTCTTGGGGCTGGGGGGTGATTTAGCATTGTCACTGTCATGTTGTATTGTTTCCTCTTACTTTCTTTTGGTATTAGGTTTGTTGTCTCTGTACAGTTGTTTAGTTTTGAATCTATGAGCATTATGAAGAGCAGCTGCCTCATCTTGGAAGTGTCAAAGAAAGCTGCTTAGCACATCATCAACAAAGAGGGGTGTTCGCACAATATTACGGTATCCTTTTATATCATTTCGACATAAAGAAATCACCTACCATACCCAACATGGATTCGCCTCTCTCCATATTATCAGATCATATTTAATATCTTAATATCAAGCCAGTCGGTCTAGCGTATGGATTTGTGTATAATATGGCGTTATTTGGATTAGTGATGGGAGGATTCACCCTCCTCTACCTCCTTGTTCGTATATTGCAAAAGATATATAAGAAAGATAGCAAATCTAGTAAACTGCAACTACCGCCATATGCACCTACAACAACGATGAAAACGATACATGCACTAACTCATGGACAACATCCTTGGTTCTTCCTTGACTTACAAAAACAAATGTATCCAATAAAGTTATTCCGACTACCAATATCTTTTACTAAACCATGGATAATAATTGGAGATGTTAATATAGCATTAAAAGTTGATAAAGATATACATACAAAAAGACCTACAATTGGATATACTGATATAGCAAGTTGTATTGGTAGTGGTGGCAGTATCGTTACATTGGAAGGAGCTGAGTGGAAACATAGAAGATTAGCCACAAATGATGCATTCGGATCACACAATCTAAAGAGGATGTCCTCAGTTATGGAAACATGTACGGAGCATTGGATGAAGAATACTCTTGGAGATGATGAAACAAAATCATTTGATGTGGGTAAAGAGATGGTTGGATTGACGATTAAGATTATCTTGGAATCGGCATTTGATTACAAAGCAACAACTACAGAGGCTGAATACCTATCGAATGAGCTTCTCATTTGTAGCCAAGAGTTTGCGAAAGTAAGTGGAGGCCTGAATCCACTTCGTAAACTATTCGGACCATTGTTTAGTGATGAAGTAATGAGAGCAAAGTTGGCAAGAGAGAATATATTTAACTTTGCATTAAAGATCATACATGGATACCGAGAGAATGATGAAGATGATTCAAAGACATGTACTCTCCTAAGTTGCATTATGAAGAATCCGAACTACAAGAATGATAATGAAAGAGCAAGTGATATAGTCATGTGGATGAATGCAGGGTTTGACAATACCGGGTTTGCAATAAGCTGGGTTTTGTTAGACTTGGCAAGACATCCATCGATTGTGTCATCACTAAGAGATGAGTTAAAAGTAATACCACAAAAAGATTGGCACAAGTCGTCATCTATAAGAAACATTTGTAAGGAGAGCATGCGGTTACATCCTGTTACCCCGGGAGGTAGTCTGAGATTGGCAGGAAAGTTCGCTCATGAAGTATCATTTGTCCCTCCATTTCATTCATTTTTTTGGCCTTGCAACCCACATGTACTAACATATGTTATGTTTACCTCTCTTCGTCTTCATAAACTGTGCAACGCGCATCTTCCAGGAAAAGACTTTCTCTTTCACAACATGATCATTCCCAAAGGGTCGATTGTTCAACTACCATCGTACCTCTATACTCGAGATGAGGATGTATTTGACAGCCCAACTGAATTCCAACCAAATAGATGGAATGAAAAGAACAAATCACAGTCTATGACAGAGACATTCATCCCATATACGGCTGGTAGACATAACTGTGCAGGCCAAGCCTTTGCAAATCTCGAGATTGAAACAGTAGTATCGTGTCTACTTTCAAAGTATAACTTCTCAGTGGATGTGGAGGGACATGAAGAATATTTCATCACTTTAAAACCAGTAGCAATCGCTAGTAAGATATAATAAAGTGAATTACTTAGAGATCTCTCTCCCCTCTGTATGTATGACATATCTTAATGCTTACTCTTCGTCGATACTAATTATCTCCGATATTCTATCTAGTGATGCCCTTGCCTTCTTATATGATATACGATCGGAATCAAAGTATATAAATCCAGTTGGCATTGACTTCATCCCTTCAACATTCTTGATACCCGATAGTGCTAAAATCTGTTCTCGTATTGTTTGTTTATCAACTCCCTTTTGTAATCTAACGATGAATACAGGCATACGCTCCGCCATATCGTCGTTACTGTCTGATCCAAGGAATATAACATTCTTATCTGATTTCTCTAAACTTATTATATGATATGGTTGTGTTAATGCTTGTGTAGTTATAGTACCAGGAGGAGGTGGAGTTGTCAAGTAATTTACTACTAGTTGTTCTTTATTCTCATCTTCTTCCGCCGAGGTTATCTCGAGACTGTATCCGCCAGAGCTTTGCTGGGTAATAACAACCACTACCATTTGATTTGCAAAATCAATAGCAGGTACTTCTGGAGTAGGAGATATATGAGAAGTATGACGATTCCAGAATTCTCCGAACTGTTGATTGCTTTTGTACACATCATTCATTGCTTCTTTGATACCAGACGAATGACCTTTTTCAATCGATTGAAATGGTACTGCAGCCATGACGACGGATGATGTTATCACGAAGAAGTAGATACTCAGTACTACTATTTGACTGGACATTGTATGCTTATATTTGCGCCTATTACCATTGATAAAACAACTCAATGGTTGGAAGAAAATATCTTTTTTGGATCTTTCAGGGGATACCGAGTCATCACTAATTACTGACGTCGTAAAGAGTGAAGTAAGATGTCCTTTCTCCTCCGTCGGCGTGCAGGGTATACATCGGAGAATATATGATATAACTCTTCTCCTCGCTAACAATTAATCAATACTCTTTGGAGGTATCAAATTAGCGGCGCTTTCTTTAAGATCGAATTCAATAGTTCGGAAGATAAATTTGCAAAGGGATAAAACGTGAAGATATATTAGGATGGCAACATCTCCATCAGAAGAAATATTGCATCGTATGTGCATAGGTCTACGTGTACCTGAATTAAGATCAGAATTACATAGACGTGGTAAAGATGAGAGTGGGAGACGTGCTGAGTTAGTAGAGCGTCTTGTTTCCTGTTTACGTGAGGAGTTTAACTTAATGGCTACTACTACTAATTCTACCTCTTTTCAACTTCTGGAAACAATAATAATAGAGATCCATCTGTGCTTGAGTTGGGTGATAATGGCCGGTTTACAACTGCAACTGGCAGCCCTCAATAGACTGGATATCAATGAAACTGAAGTACTTATGTCGTATCGTAGATATAAGCAGATATATAAAATTGAATTTGAATATAAGCAACTCTTCTCCAACTAACAAGTAAACAATACATTTCAGGTATCTAAATAGCGGCGCTTTACATACAAGTAACTAATCTTTTAAGATCGAATTCTATATTTCGGCAGTTAAAAACTTTCTTTGCAAAGGGGGACGCGAGATAATAATAGGTAGGTGTCAACGTCTCCATCAGATGGAATATTGCATCGTATGTGCATAGGTCTACGGGTACCTGAATTAAGGTCGGAATTACATAGACGTGGTAAAGATGAGAGTGGGAAGCGTGCTGAGTTAGTAGAGCGTCTTGTTTCCTGTTTACGTGAGGAGTTTAACTTGATGGCTACTAATTCTACCTCTTCAACTTCTGGCAACATTAACAATAGAGATCCATCTGTACTTGAGTTGGGCGATAATGGCCAGTTTACTGCTGCAGCTAGCAATCCTCAAGTATACCATGAAGATCCACAACAACCAACGTGGGGATGGTTGGGTCGTTTAATTGGAGCGGGGGGACAGGGGCACATAAATGTTCAAATTACAACCAATAATGGAAGATGGGGCGTCAAAAATGTTATTATTGGTGGTGGACAAGAGTATGGGGGGTATTCAGGAGTATCTTCCGATAAGCTCTTCAAGCGTGGTAGGCACTGGTTTGAGTTAAAGGGTGCAGATGATACTCATTTTCATCATTTGTGCTTTATAAGTATAGGAGATGCTACGACTAGTGATGAAGATCTGATGAAGGAGGCAATGAGTGGTAATTCGTATTCCCCAGAAGAACGAATTGGCATGAGCATGGTCAGTCTTAACGCAAGTCACCACATTTCTGATTTGAACTATAGAAGAACACCAAACAACGAGGGGGAGAGGACACTGGTTTGTCTTGATGCAAATGAACGTCGACTTTCATTCTTCATTAATGGGGTATTAAAGCATCTAGTTCGTGATGTTCCAATCCCTGGGAAGATTGTTGTTTGGTCGAAATTTGAGGGTCACGCTGGTTCCTTGGTTCTTAGAACGGGCGTTATACCTCCACTTTAGATCCGATCATCCAAACTTCTTATTAAAGTAGAGTAAACTGTATAATAGGATATGAAGTCAATGCAATACCAATATATTCACTGCATTAGTTGTTTATCTTGTGCTTTTAGAGCCTTGTATTCACAACTACACAACTCGCGGAAAATCTTGGATACCTTGGGGATCTGAAAAAATGACACCCGCCAGTGGCGAGAGGCGTAGGGTGTAGAGTTGTTGGATTAAAGAGGCGTGATGTAAGATGCCCCTTCTCCTCCGTCGGCGTACAGGATATATATCGGAGAATGATAATAGTTCTTCCTTTTTTGAAGATCATCATGATTTATACGGCAGAAAGAGGAGGAGGAAACCTCAATCAACTTTTTATGTCATTGCAATTTTGCTACTTGGAAACATCACTCTCGTGATTTACTGCTACAAGAAGCAACATACATCAACAAATCAACTGAATCATATAGAATGGAATTGGTATCATTATTCAACATCTAATAATCACAATACAACTACCACTCGAAATGTTCAGACGCGACATACAGGGCTGGATACATACTTGGAATTTACAAATACTAAATCAAACACAACTGCAACTCGGAAAGTACTGATATCACAATATACAGGGTTGGATGCGGCATACTTGGAATTTACAAACATCACACAAAGAGCAAACAAGGCATATGCTAATAAATGGAATTATGATTACTTATTAATGAAAGGTACAGCTTTCAACTCGAATCAGGTTGGTATATCGGCATATAACAAACTATCAGTATTAAGAAAAGCTATAGATGCAAAAGTATATGATGTTTTATTGATATTAGATAGCGATGCAGTAATAGTTGACTTAGATCAGGATGTTCTTGATCTCATGCCAGAGTCTATGTTGCTTACTGCATGTAGAAATCATGAAAGTGACAGTCCACATACATGGAATCTAAATAATGGAGTGACGCTCTGGAACTTGAGACATGAAAGAATGGAAGAAGTATATACTGAATGGTATAGAAGAATCATTATAAGAATAGGAAAGAAGAATCTCATCCCATCAGATCAAGCTGAATTGCATGAAGTTGTAAAAGAGTATGGCGAAGATAAGAGAAAAACAATAGTCAATGCAATATATACATATCATTTTAGATTTCATGAAGGATCTTTCGTTAAGCACGTTGTCCGTAGTAGTAGCTCAACTTGGAAATCAGCTCAAGATGATCTTATTAGACGCAAATCAATACTAAAAGAAGCAGTAAAAGATGTTTGTGCAAAGTGGAATTGTGACTAAGATACAATAGTAGTAAAGGAAAGTATCCACTAATCAGATTAATATAAGAACTAATACAATCTTGAACACCAGATCGAACTGCATTAATTGTCACCTATTCAACTCACGGAGTATAAAGATAAACTTGTTTAATTGTAGGAGTACTCCTCTTAATCACTCTCATTAAGGAAGTCAGCGATGAAGCCTACTTCATCCCCACCAAACTTGTCGTAAAAGTCAGCCATAAGCGCGGCATCTTCTTTCTCGAGACCATGCTTATCCATAAACTCCTCGATGTCGCACCTGCGGCAACGGAAACGACGATCACGGTCGCGACGGCGTGCGTCACGGCGACCCTGACGCTTGGCCGAAGCACTTCTCTTCCACCCTCCTGATCCTCTAGCGCTACTTCTCTTCCAATAAGGTCGGCCGTGGTCAGTCCTCCTAATTCCATCCCTCCATCTCCCGCGGCCATCCCTACCACGTCCTCCTCGACGACCAGTAAAGTCATCGTCCCCCCACCAGGCTTCGTCTTCGTCTTCGGATTCAGCAATCATCTCTCCCTTGGGGAAGAAGTCAGCTGTGTCATCAATAGCCTAAAGAGTGTTGGAGTTGGATGTGTACAACGAAAGGTGGGCACAAGATATGATATGTTCTCCTTCTCATCATACATAGTCAAACGAAAGATAAATGACACAATCTACTCTTGACTCTTACCTTGACAGCGCCGCGTAGTTCATGACCGGAGACGCTGGATGCTGCGCCGATCAATGCTAGGATGGTTACTTTGATTGTAGACTTCATGATACTGCTTATATAACTGATTTCGGTTGTTAATTGCAATGAATTATGGCATCATTGTTAGTGTTTGTTATGTGGATCTCTTTGATATCTTTTGGCATTTTAGCTGAGACAGTTCTCTAAAGTCATGAACTCGTGTTGTTTTTGACAGATACCGGCCACGAGGATAAGGCAGGTGAGAGTAGGGGGGTTGTTCATTGAGAAATGTTGCTATCCATGTTGCTTCGAGTGAGACTCTCTAAGATCTAGATCAATACTCTGTTTACTATTTTACTGCTGTCTCATAACTCACAATCACACCCCCACGAATCATCATACCTCTTCACTACCCAACATAAAATCCACAGACTTGACACTACCAAACTCCCCATTCGAATTCACAATCGTTTTTCCATCCTTCTGCAATACAAAGAAACCTTTACCACCATCACAACATACTCCATCTTCACCTTCATCGAACATATTAAATGTATAATGACCATTGGGTAGACATGCACGATGCGTGTAGACTGTCCACTCCATCTCGTACGGTCCTCCTGATAGTACCTCCTCTTGGGTATCATTATCAATTACATTCCATGTACTTTCACTTGGCTTACCATCCGTCTTAATAGCTAGGAAGAAGTCGTCTGTGCATACTGTATCCATCTCTTCCTCGTCGGCAGTTTCATCAGAGGTATCTTCAACCTCCTCGGCATCAAATGGCAAAGTAAATGTCATCTTCTCCTCATGGAAGAAGAATGAACTAACACCCAATGTAACATCATTGGCAGTAATGTAATATCCAGTACTCGATCCTTTTCCTTCTTTTTCACTATCATCTTCATTTAACTCACCACCGCCCAATCCATTCCCTGCCGAATCTGATATAGTAAAAGTATACAAACCTGGCTCGACACAGTTCTTGTATGTATACTGCTGTCCATCTCCTACTCCTACATCCTCATCTTCATTTGTTACTTCAGGTAGATCATCCAACGAATTGATAGTAGTAACAGTACCATTCTCATTAGCACGAACAAGTGACCAAGAGTTAACATCCTCAACATTCGAATCTGTAGAGCTAATAACAATTTGTAAATCAATATTACCCAAGTCGATACATGACGGTGCCTTATCAACTTCTTCTTCTTCTTCAAGGTTTGATGGAGATTGGTTCTTCTTAATAGATGGTACCAACAATCCAATTGTAACGACTATACCAACAACTACTAGTAGCATTGCACAGATTGATATATTCCTACAATTGCAATTCATCAACTTTTTGTTTTGCTTTGATCTACTGAACATACCACCACCGCCACTACTATTCGGTGTTTCTTCTTCATCATCACCCTTTAAATCAATAGGACTATTATCTTCTTCATCATCATATTGATTACCACTATTAAAGAAGGTACTAACACTCAACTTTTTATTGGCTGACTTATTGCCCTTTTGTTGTTTGGAAGGCAATCGATTATTCAATTGGATAGAATCATCAGCTATTGAATTATCTGTACCAAATGGATTCCATCCTTCTACATTATCCCTTCCTCCTTGCTCTTGTTGTTGTAATTGCTGTTGATGTTGCCAAGCTTGTGCATCATACTCTTTAGCATCATTCTCATATGTATATTCTTCAACATATGATTCACTTTCTTCATCAAAGTAGTGATTTCCTCCTCCTCCTTCATTGTTATCACGACCATTTTGTCCATATCCACCTTTGCTTAATTTTCCTTCTTGATTCTGCTGACGATACCTCCTCTCTCCTTGCTGCTGCTGTTGTGGATGAGGAAACGCCGAAGGAAAGACTTCATGCTCTTCGGTAATAGCTGATTGCTCACCCAATGTATTACTCGAATAGGATGAAGAGAATGTTGATACTACTTCTTGTTCTGGATACATGGATTGTTGTCCTCCCTTGTTGTTAGGTTTCATTGGATTATGACGTTGTGGTGAGATGGATGATGGTGGACACGGCTGTTGTTGTTGATTAGTAATTTGTCGTAGTGGATGCTGCGGACCTAGATTCCTCATACTTATACCGCCATTGTTAGCAGCAGGTGGATCAGCAACTTGACTCTTCATATTATGAATACGAGCAGTTACAGCGCCGCTACTAACACGTCGATGATGATGTCCTACATTCTCCACATCATCATCTCTACTACTTTCTCTAACTCGTTCCTCTACTACATTACTACTATCGTCATCATTATCATACGATAATACCTCCTCTAAACTACGTAACTTAGTTTCTTTATATATATAACCGTCTGATAAACGTTTATATTTTGTAACCTCGATAATTTGTTGTGTACCGTTTGTTGGATGTGTGGTTGCCTCGAATGTTTTACCTACTATTACTGATATACTTGATGTTGATGTTGTGGATGTATTGCTTCCTTTACTTCGTGATAGTGATAGTGGTTGTTGTGTTGTGGTAGTGTGATGTTGATGTTGATAGCTCATACTCATGTTAGATGTATGTTGTTGCAAAGTAAAATGAATCTATCTGAATTTGTGTTGGGGATATTGCAATAAAAAGATTAGTAGGCAGCTCTTACCCTATGGTATTGTACGTTGTTGCAGCGAGTTGTGGCATTACCAATTGCTTTTCATCATGATGAGTATGGGCGATCGCCGACTGTTTGTTGTGGCATCACAGTCCCAAGGACCCCTTTCCAGGAATAAACTAAAACCGTTAAAATTCCCCCCTAAACACTCACCCCCCTCTTTATTCTGTCGGGCTGGCGCTCACAGAAAACTTGCCGCCGCTCATCGCACAATTTCACCATGATAACATAAACACTCAACCCATTGTACTGCAGTCTCTATGGAAGTATATGTCGGCATCATAGAGATCAGTGGAGGTTTTTTATAGGCGGCCTTATTAGATATCATTCCATCGGCCCATAAAAAACCTCCACTGAATATCCAAAACAGTAAAAGGGGCACGGCCTAGAGTCTCACCACCTCCACCTGCACCATCTATGAATAATTGCCTATCGACCCTGATATCACCACCCTATGAACTCATCTACACGCTACCAACACATCAGACATCACTATTAATCATACCAATACTCGTGATAACTTGGCGGCGGCACTACGAACCGCGGACGCTATTAAGGACTACAATTTATGCCTCGGCGGATGATACGAAATAGGTGATACTCGACCGTTCACCTCTTAAATATCCATTGCAATGGACACTCCTTCCAATACCCATGAGTACATTGCCACTCGATGCCTTTAGAGAGGAGGTGATAACGGATTCATGGGCTGTGAAGGTGGTTTGACTCTCCTATGGCAATTCTCCCACCACAACACATGATTTTTCATACCCAACAATAAAAAAGTAATAAGGAGATAACTTGACCTATGGCGTGTATCAGTGCCTACCATACACTATACAACGAGTTGTAATGGCTTTATATTCGATCAATGTGAAGATTCATGATAGAAACCATTACACAACCACCACATCCTTAATTTATTACATTTTTTGGTGAACCATGCGAGGTAAATTATGACTATTTTGCCATTGGCGGTCAACTCAACAATCAACAAGCACCATAAGAACACACAGATCGATGTTATATGTACTATAAAGAAGTATGTTGATGATCATTAGGATGGAAAGGAGTGTTTGGCCATTATATGCCTCATCTTATTACAAATGTTTGGTATTCGATTATTTTAGAGACCACATGCAATCAGCAACATACCTTGTCAGATGGACCATCATAGAAGGAATCCAGTTAATACAATAATCAACAAGTATATAGTTACAATATTGGTGTGTTTTAGGATGCATATATTCAATACATGAGGAGTAGTATATAGGTACATGTGATTTATTAACATTTTAGAAGGTAGAATGTGATTTAGAATGGGATGACACATCAAATATATGTCTATCTAACAACTAATAACTATATTGTTATATGATGTTATTATATCGATTATGTATACTTTATATGGTTGATTTCTATTAATTCTACCTTTATTGCAATGAAACAGGTACAATCTGCATTTAATTATTGCAACAAAAATAAAGGGTTAGATCAGCCACCACGTAGCCTCTAAATAGAGTCGCCGACCACAACCTTATGGCACCTAATCGTTGGAAAGGTCGTTAGGATGAATATCTGCCACGGCTGCCAACGATAGGATGTCCACCGTCGGCGTATGCCGTCGTCGGCTAACCACTATAGTGAAGGTGCATCGTCGTTGTTTTACACTAACAAAAAGGAAAAAATATTCCACGTCGGCTTTTACGGGTATCCATTTTCCGTTCGGCGATAGCCTACACAAGGCCTACGTAGGAATTCATTTCTTGGGACTGTGGCATCAAAAATGAAATGTTTGCAAGAAAGGTATCCCGACGCGCGTCCACTTTCATCAATCAAAGAGAGAGTTTTGAGAGAAGATGATGGTGCCTAGAGGTATTGCAATGAGCTCATCATAAATCAAAGTAGCTCCTATTCGACGCCTCTCAATCATCATGAAACTTCAACTTTTTGCCTCTATTGCTTTGGTACTGCTCAATGCAGTGCCTATTGTTACATCTGTGAGTATGTATGTCGTCGTCGTGATCACAAAAACGATATGAACATATCCTTGTCTCATATCATTCTCCTTCTCTCCTCCGCCACATCATTCTGAAATGACATTCTCACCTATCTACAATGTGTATGCTTATTGATCTTTGATCTCACATGTATATAGTCCGCCAAGACGGGCTCCTTACGCGGTCAAGCGGTCGTCGACGAGAATGAGTTAGTTGATATCTCTCACCCTCGTTGGGATATATATGGCAATAATGATGACAACGAGGATGGCAATGATGATGGAAATGATGATAATGACAACGATAGGGATTTTGACAATGATGATAATAACAATGATGATAATAACAATGATGATAATGAGGGGAAAAGTTGTAACAGGGTAGGTTTTATAGTATCTTCTTATTCTTATTCTTGTCGTCGTCCAACATGAATTCTTTATGTATGTTCTAATATTTCATTTGCCTTTAATCTCAGGGTAAGGAATGTGGACCAGGAGTTCGTTGCAAGAAGGGCAGGTGTGTACCCAAGTCGGAGTTTGAGTTGTGGCTTGATAGCATGAAGGTTTGGTAGGATGTAAGTGAAAGGAGACGTGGGTTGTGATGGTTCAGGGAGTACGATATCTAGTCAGTAGTTTGATAAGCGGTAAGCAGGTTTGAAAAAGGAGTAAAAAGATGTCTTGGATGTTTATGGTAGGTTTAGATAGTCTAAATCTAGCAGCAAATACAGTCCTTTCGTCTTTACTATTGATGTCTAATTCTTCAGTGCCAATCTTCTTAGTCTCCTCAGGCTGATACCTCCACCATCTGACAAAGTCGTGCCGTCAAGCCTAATAGTTGAAGTAATGTCCCCACTCCATCAGCAATACGCATATGAGTAAATCCAATCTCCCGCAAGTATTCCAACTTCAATGCCTCGGGCATATCATAACTCTTGGCAACCTTGAATACTGTTCCAATAATATCACTACAACTATATCCCGTTTTATATAATGCATCAACCTCCTTAACTGCCGTGGCAGTATCTCCCTTGATACAACTATCCAATATCTTCCGAACAGTTGTCGGATGGGGTTGGTCACATACCTTGAATACATTTGTTTGGTTAACCAAGTCGAATCCACTAACAGTAGCCTGTAGATTATTCAATGCGTTACGCATATCACCCTCGGCTGTGAAGATAATAGCCTCCAATCCATCATTGGTATAACTAACCTCCTCTGCCTCACATACATATCGTAATCGGTTCAAGATTTGTTCATCGGGTAATCGGCTGTAACGGAGGATGGCTGCCCTTGATTGGATTGGTTCAATGATTTTAGTTGAGATGTTACATGCCAATGCAAATCGGGTAGTGTTGGAGTATATTTCCATAGTACGACGGAGGGCCTGTTGAGCTGAACTTGTCATGGAATCTGCCTCATCAAGGATGATAATTTTGTGTCTAAATAGAAACCAAATTAATATTAATGTAATTGTGTGGACATTAGTGTTTTTCAATTCAGTATACAGCCCTTCTAAAAAAAACCGTAACTAAACATAGCTCACCTTCCCATTGGTAAATTAACTTTGTTCATTGCAAATCCCTTAATCTTATTCCTAACAACCTAATATATTTGCATTTATATGACATAACATGTTGAGCAATGACATTACAATTTATGAGCATAAGATGTACACCAAAATTTCTTAGTAAAGTATGCAAACAAACTACTTACATCAATACCCCTCGAATCAGAAGCATTTAATTCCAATACACCATTTGAATATGCGGAACCAAGTAATTGCCTTGCCAATGCGTGAACACTTGTGGTCTATGTATTGAGAGGTAAAGATGGTACACCACAAAGATGAAAATTGTTAGCACATAACTTTTATGACAACAGGCAATACCACATACCTACAATATGATACAGAAATGAAACCAAATAATTAACAAACAACATATATTACATACCTTTCCCGTACCAGGAGGACCACACAATATCAAGTTTGGCATATTACCATCCTCGGCAATGGCCCTTAATCTAACGAGTGTATCCTCATTTCCTACGACATCGTCGAGTGCACGTGGACGATATTTTTCCACCCACGGCATCTCATACCCCGATTTGCCACCCTTCTTCTTATCGGTGGCTTTACGTTTGGTGCCTGCTGTCTCCATGGTTAGTATTGATAAAGTAGTAGTAGATATTTGTAGCAAATTTTATGAGAGTGTAGATGTCGTTTGATCGCCACTTCCGTTTTCCTGCTAATTGTAAATTTATTATCGTAGCTGGCTATTGTTACGCCTCTTCTAACTCAATACATTGCAAATAATACACTCTGATATTGTTTGTTGTCATCTATACCTCCCCTGATTTATATCTCACTGAATCTAAACTTTTGAGTACACACAAGGATAAAAAACACATACACTTTTTTGACAAGGTACACCCACAACAAATATGTCAGACGATGAAGCATTCATAGGCAAGCCAGGACAAAAACACCCAACTCCGGTAAGCATAGGGAGTATATAGTTTGTTGTTTATAAATTAATCTCATCATGAGCTGCTCTAACAATACTTTGTTTGTAGACACCAGGAAATGGAGATCGTGTGTTTTATGAAACACTCCTCAAACAACGTCCAGAGTCGGAAATGGCAAGGGAGTGGTGTTTACAATATGGCATATTCGATGAAGAACGAGCCAAAAAAGAATACAAGGCCATGGAAAAAAGAAAGGCTAGTAGTAAGAGTCCAAAAAGAGAGAAGAGCAGTAGTACTAGTGATAAGAAGAAGAAGAAAAAGGTTATGAAGGTATTGGATGATGTGGAATTTGATGCTGGTATGGATGCTGGTAAGTCACATTGGTATTTTTTAGTTGTGTGTTTTGGTGTGCTTAATATGAAGACTCAGTGATTTGGTCATTTCATTTGAACTTCATTTTCAATATTTGAAATGCGCATCTTTGTAACCCGAATGTACACTAACATATGTTATAATCATCTCTCTATCTTCCTCTTTAAACTGTGAAACGCGCATCTTCCAGGTGGTGGAGATGGTATTGGTATTGCAGGATTATAGAAAAGTGGGGGGTATGTTGTTTTATATGGATTTAGTTTGCAAAGCTGTCAAATTGGTTGGAGTTAAGGTATTATGTTCAAGGGTCGGGGTGTTAATGATTTGGGGGCAAAAGGAAGTAGACGGGAAGAACATAAATAAATCACATTTATATATTGCAATCCATATTTTCCGCATCTGTCTATTTATATTTAGGATTCTATTTACAGTGGTAAAGTATAAATTGAGATATTCCTTGTAGTATCCGCCACAAACAATGAATTGGGAAGTACAGCGTCCGATGCACGGTTGCATGTCATCCAATTTGTTTTATAACGGTGTCCAATTTTGAATAATACTCTTGGAGGACTTGGAGACAATTCATCTTCGTTTTCTTCTACATTCTTCTTCTCCTCCTTACTTTCTTCCTCATTTCGAGTAGGGGAGCTTAAATCTTGAGTGGGAGAGATGTTTAAGCCCTCCAATATCTTTTTCACAGTTTCCTCATCTTCTGCACCAAGCTTCTCATCTTCTGCATTAAGCTTTGCAGTCGATGTTGATAAACATTTATCTAGATACAACGCAGGGTCAAGCGGAGCATCTCCCACCATATTAGCGCCCAAGTCCCAAAAGATAATATGACCATCATTCCCCGCCGATATCATTAACCGATCTTCAACCTCTCCACTCTTACGAACCTTGGCTGGTATACCTTCATATAACTCCCCTCCCTGATGTTCACATATACCAAAATTAGGGAAACAAACAGAGGCAACACTTCCATTATGTCCCTCAAAGACATCACATCCCAATCTACCAATTTCAACTAACCGACGTCCCTCGGCACGGAATATAATACATGACCCATCACCACATCCTGCGGTTAGTAACCGTCCCGATGCACTCCATGATAATGTTTGTACATATGGTGGATTGCATAGCTGTGCGGTATTGGCCGTTTCAGCTAATTTAATTGGAATTGAACATGTTGCCTTATTTGGTTTATTAATATCAAATAATTTCACAGTACAATCAGTACCGGCAGTGGCTATATATGTTTCATTATTTGATCTTGGTTGGAATATAGCACTGGAGGTGATACCCATACTGTCCGGTTCGGCATGTGTTAGTATCTTTGTTGGTTTATTCTTCTGTGGTTTACGTTCCCATTCATATTCATATCGATGATTTAAACTTTCAATGGTATGTACTTCACCACTATCATCTGCTGCTGATATGTAATACTTCCCAAAACTACTGTTACTTCTATTATTACTACTAGTTTGTTTTGGATAGGAGAATGATAATTGATTAATTTCATCAGTACATTGAAAGTTATTAGTAAGATCAAAGTGTGGTCTGAGGTGTTTAATTACGTGAGATGGATTTGATACAGCCGTGGAATGATGACGTAAATCATATCCATATACTTTATTTGATGTCGATGCATATACTGTACAATCATTATATAATATTGACCATGCTAAGTTGGTGTTATTATCACCATCAGCCCCCACTTCTACTCTTTGTGATTCAGTAATGGAGGGATGGAAAGCAACGCTTACGACCTCATTCCTATCCACGGCATTAATACGTGGTAATTCCATACATACTGATGTTTTACGGGTACGTAAATCCCATAATCTAGCAGTACCATCCTCTGATCCGCTTAATAATAAGTTTGGATTTTGATTGGTTGATGAAGATGATGAAGATGTTGGTGCATTATTATTATTGAAGTATGAAAGACGCTCGGATGAATGAGCTAGGCATAGAACTGCCTTTTTATGACCCTTTAGTGTACGCTTTTGGAGTTTGGGTGTATACTCCTTTGCGGTAGATATTGCCGTCATATCTTTCTTGTGATATATTGGTTGTAATAAGTAAGTACTTTTCGGTTGTCAATTATGAGAGTAAGTTGCAAGGTTGTTCCGTAAATAGTTATATTTCTTACGATACCGCCTCAAACGATAGAGAGGTGTTGTTGCATAGTCTCTCCAGCAAGCAAAGGCAACCAGATAGTTAATGTTAGGTATGCTCTTAAACGGATCAGTGTGGTAACATTCATTTGATATGCTCATATCCACGCTAAAACTAGAGACATAGTATCCTTGACATAAACACATCTCATACACAAGTACACCAAACAGAGACACTATTACTATTATGACTATGACTTATGATATTTGTTTTGCCTGACTTGACTTTAGAATCTACAGAATGCAAGGCCGGCAATTTTGAAGTAAGAACCACTTACAAGTCTGAATTCTACTAATAGGCTTTCTCCTCTGGTGATGCCAGCATTGGGCAATTCAAACTTTTGTGGTACGTGTATGCTGGTTTTTGTTTCGTGGTATCCCGTAATATTATGTGTTACATTCACACCTGATTGCATTTGAAAGTCAACTTCAAGCCTTGTATTTACAAAATTTGGCCCATAACTCTTCATTATCATTACTGTGACAAACTTAATGTCATGGGTGGCATCAATTTTTACTACAAAGTGAGCATCAGCTTCTTTTGCATACCATCCAGCCCTTGGTTGTTTTACAGGGTTCCCTTCTGCTTTCCACCCAACATTGGTAACTAATACTTCATTCATTTTTCTATCAACATCTACGGCATTAGTGACGGATGACATCCTGTTCACCATGAAGGCATATGAACACGGTGGCTCATTAATGACGGTGTTGTTTTCTGTGTATTTTATATCTTGACAAACTTCACTACTAGTATGGTTTGTGTATTCTTGTTGGCTGGATTCTTTTGGGCCTCTATTCACATAAGGTCTATTTTTGACACGGTCACATGTTTCTGTAAAAGCAAGGAGAAAATTGTAAAACACTGTCCATGCTGTACCGATATGCGATCCCTAAGCCATTTTATATGAGTATACAGAACTTGTTCCAAATCATTGAATCATGATAAACATCTTCTTACCATTGCTGGGTGTATACTTTGACCATCACCGGCAGTGATCGTGTTTAATATGTGAGGTTTGTCTAAGTTTTCTATCACTTTCTGCCTTATAACGTTAGAATGACTTATATCCATCAAGCCAAACCGTTCTGTGGTGTTGTGGATCATGGGTGACAAATCACTGACATTCTTTTCTCCATGGTGTACCCCATGAAATTCCTCTACCATTACCACTAATGGTAGAACCTTATCACATCTTTGAAGATTTTGGGCGGCACGAACATACCCCGGAAAGTGCTCTTCATACACCTGCACTTTGTCAGCTTCTTGTACATCATTTGCAGCATGCTTTGAATTAAGAAAATGAACGAGTGTAAGATCTCTTGTGTGCAACATAACATAATTGAATGAGTAAACTTCATACTTACGGCCCATATGACAATATGGGGAAGTTGTTCTCGTATGTTATCGGCAAACAACTGGTATTCCAATAGAGTTTTTCCAACCTCACTATTTGCGCCCCCAACAGCAAGATTGGATACCTTCACTACTTCCTTTCCCTGGAATAGAACTTGGTTAAACAAGGCCTCTAATCTTGATGGCCACGCGCATATTCTATATTCATTCATCCAGCCAGGCTGTGGTAAACCGACATGATTAGTACCACATGCCATTCCTGAAGTTAGTGAGCCCCCAGTTACTAAAATGTGTAGTGAAGGTGAAGGCTTCCCTTTCTTCCCTTGATCTAAATACTTGACACGGCTTGAAATTATGTCTAAAACTTTCAATGTAGCATCCAAATTAGGAGACCTGATAGAAGATTTTAACATGTCATCAGTCTTGTAATGCATTTCAAATAATGTATCCAACCAATGTTTAAACTTGACATTGTTATTCTGTTCATCTTGGTACCAGGTTGTTGCATTGCTCACAGATGCATCTATTATTTCCTTTGAATATGTGTTCCATAATGTAGGTGCATCAGTAGTAAAAAAATTGTTTTCTAATTGACGGCATATGGAAGGAGTATGACATTTCAACTCTCTTGTATTGCTGTATGACCTCGTTCTTGCTGCATCTCTGATGAAGCACACCACAATCAAACAAGCAGTAATAACCACTCGGATGATGTTTATATTATTATTAGCAAATCGACTAATCATATCAACATAGATTGCTATTTGATTACTAAAATTTTGATATACCGATGTAGTGTCCTATGTACGTTTTCTTCATATTGTCTCGAATGGTACAAGCCACAGGTAGTACTATCGCCATTATATTATTATTATTATCATCATCACCACATACAGTCGCAACACGGTTCGAGTGAAGTAGAGTAATATGAATTTTGGTATCCTCTTTAGCTTATTGCACTGAGATGCCCGCCGCCAGTCGCATGTGATCCATAGCATGTTATCGTATTCAATGATTGATGCTACTAATTCAAGGGGTCAATGAGCTACAATCCAACTCCACTAATTCAATTTTAATGACCATTTATTGGTAGTATGAATCAACTACGTATGCGAAAAAAGGTAAAGACAAACAGTACAGTTGCAATAGAAAACAAAGTCGGGGGAAGTCGTCATGATGATACGATATCTCTTCGTGGAGGTGGTAGTATCAAACAACAAACTATAGCTGGCTCATATATTAGCACAATCGTTCATCTCATATTAGCTTTTATTCTTAATGTAGTATATCATCATCAATCGGCATATAATAATAATATAGCATCATTCAAACCTAAATGGGAAGTCACAAATCTTCAACCGTATATGGGTAATCTGACGTGTATGTTCGAGGTGGGATATTGGAACTTAGAGAGTCAAAAGAATCCAAACAATCTCAATCAAAGGCGAACGTGCGGTAACCTAAGATATATACCAAGTATAGACTACATTCCATCGAATGTAGATTTGGTATTTGACAAATTACTATCACATGGAGAGAATCCTACAATATATACATAGTCGGAGATTCAATTAGTAGGCAGCACTCTGTTGATTTACTGTGTTACTTTGCATCAGAATCACGTCTTGTGTCTATTGATATTAATCCGAATGGAAAACCTGCTGAAAAAGGTTGTACGAAGAATAATGACTGCTATGAAGATACAAGAGATGAGTACTCTGGTTTAGGCTTGACTGGTGCTACATTTCAATCCTATATTAATGCTACTGCAAACAACTCTACTCATAATAATGGACTGATCAATATTGTGTTCGAAGGGTGGAATAAGGACAAGCCAAAGACATTCAAGAAGGCATTAGAGAAGGGAAAGCATGGGGATTTGTTCGTTATCAATACAGGGTTACATTCCAGTGGATATGAGCCAATTGCCAATGCTTTGAATGGCACTTATAAAGATACAATACTATCAGCAAAGAAACGAGGAGCAGGATTGTATGGAGGTAAGTTTTGCACTTCTTGATGATGCCCCTTTTATTTCGTTATTCTACCTTCTGACATTGTTATACCCTAGAGAGACTACAGCAGGGCATTTAAATGCACCTGATGGATATTGGGATCCTAGTCTCAGTATATTTCAAGCCAATAAATCTGCGCACTGTGTCTCATCTTCCATGATTAATGCCACTGCATCAAGATTAAGGTACAATAAGGTTGTTATAGAAATGTTAAAATCCTGGGGTGTAGATATCCTTGAGATATGGGAAGCGTCATTACTAATGCCTGAATGGTGTCATGTCGGAGGAGGTGTGGATTGTGCGCATTACATTCAACCGGGTGTTACATCATACTTTACAGAGGCATTATTAAAGTATATTAAAGAGAAGATGTAACATATAAGCCCGTTTTTTTTCAGTTTATCATTGTCGTCTGCTTATTCCATTTCTATTTGTCTTTCACTTCTGACAAGATCCTTGATCCATTGTAATAACCCTGGCAGCAAGTTTACCAGTATGATATGTACGTATCATAAAGTCTACTCTTTCCCTACATGACAATTTGTTATCTACCCATTTACACTCCTCACACCATTTGCTTAATTCTAACATATCATCTCCCTTAGCTATTAAATTTGTACGTTCTTGTCGTATTGAATCAATTTGTGTTTGCTTTTCTATTACCTCCTTTGATCGTAAGGTTAATTCTTTAGTACGTACATCAAGCTTTGTTTGTAAATTGCTCATTTCATTTAGTATATCTTGATAGTCAGTATACTTTATAAACTTCAGATTCGTATGCTTTTCTATAGTTGGATCATTATCAATTAATTGGGATGCTTTTTGGCGAAAGTGATGAGCAGATTGTATATGCATAATATCATGATAATCTAAATAGTTTGTAATTGCAATGATGACGAGTCCTAATATCGTTCCAATGGTCACATCTTTCAATAGAGTGATGATACCAACTTTTTGTTGGTTAGACATTCTCTATCTATTCTTCTGTTGTAGAAATCTCGCGTCTAAACTGAAAGAAGGGCAACATATAGGTATCCTTCTACTTCTTTACTAGGTATAGAGGTAATCTGAAGCTCACTACTTTGCCAATTCCAATAAAAATACAAAGCATAAATAGGCATAGAGGCGGAGAGAGGCGGAGGCTCTGGCATAAACATCATAATTTGTGTGTGTGGTGTTTAAGTAGGTAGTGAGTACAAGTGCTCTCAGTGCGAGTACAAACACACCACTTTTAGATCTGTACGGTGCAGAGTACAATGCACTAGTGCAAGAACATAGCTAATCCAGCACCGTTTAGTGCTCAAATTGGTTTTGTATGAATTTGCGCTCAGGGTCAGAAGAGCTAAATTGAACCATATATGATGTAAGTTATATCCGAATGCTTGTACACTTACTGAGAGCACGTTTGTACTCCATCGAGTGGGGACACACTCGCAATTACACACGTAATTCGTGCTTGAAATCAAATCAAGACCACCAAAAATGCAGAGTACAAGTGCATATTTTCGTGTTTTGCAAGTGCACTCACTGCGTTCGTGCACTCAGCAAAACACTCCACTAGTGCACTGTACTCTGCATTTTTGGTGGTCTTGATTTGATTTCATGCACTCATCACTAGTGCGATTACTTACAGTGAGACCATTTCGACTCAAGCGTGGTATCCTATAAAGAGTTTTCTAAATTAATATGAAAACTCTACCTACTCTTAATGTTGTTGATATCTGTCGTCCGTCTGCACTGATGTACTTGATAATAGGGTAGATTGGAGGGTTATAGTGTTGTTATCAACTAAAGATATTGCTGGTATAATCATTAAGTATTCGGTGGTCTGGAAACGGCTAACTAAGGAGTAACATTTTCCTCGAGTTTGATACACTCTTCCGTGGTACACTCTCATATACTTCAATAATAATATTGGTATCATACTAATAACCAATCTACAACAAGCATATACAAGAATGTCATCTATCCAATATAATATCGAGGCAGAACTATCATCTGCAAAGAATCGTCTTGCAAATTTACAAAAGCAACAACAACAGCAGAATACTGTCGATTCATCACCTTCTTCCAATAATATTACTGAGAGTTTATCACCAGCCCAACAACTATATCAACGAGCCCTAAAAGCTAAAGATGATATAGAATATATAACATTAAACCAATCATTGATTAAGTTTATGAGTAGTAATGTTGTAAATGGTAGTAACCAAAGTGATGATGGCAGTGATGTAGAAGAGTTAGTAAATGCCACGGAAATTTGTACTTCATTGGGATTATTACTAATACAACACTCTTCTAGCCATCAACAACTCAATAATGAAGGAAGAAAATCTACAAAATTATACAATGAAACATTAATGTGGTATACAAACTTATACAATACAACACGTACAAAAGCCCAATTAATCTTTGCAGCTCAATTATATAAATTGTCTTCGGAATATCCCTCTACTGAAAAATCATCTACAGTGATTAATGAAGCATTAGTATCATCAAATTCAAGCTTAAAAGTTAGTGGAAAGTGTTTAGTTGAGTTACAGATTGTACATGATATTATTATGCATCTTCAATCTGATACTCAGGGGCAGCAGAGAGTTGAACTACCGCCATCATGGAGGTTAGACATTGTTGATGAATTATGTAAGCCAATTGCCAATCGGATTAAATTCTTATTCTTGAATGAAGAGACTGGTATAATGTCATCATCATCAGGGCAACAGCTTCAAGCAGGGAATGCCCAACAGCAGCTTCAGCAGTCTAAGATTGAACGGTTGCCTGAGTGGACATTTAGATATCTTCGTGAAGTTATTGATAATCATGGTGTACTCTCATTAGTTATGGAAGATGGAGTACAGCCGTTGATTGATATGGTTATAAATACATTGATTCAACGTATTTCACTACTGTCTACTTCTGACATTGATAATGACCAACATACCCCTACTTCGCCAATACCAAATGCACATGAGATGATACAACAACTTAAAGGTCAATACTACTCACATTCTACGATATACTTTCTTCGTGAAATATCAAGAATGACAAGACATGTACTCCGATCTAAGTCATTCTTCCAGCATCCAGATGTTGTCGGTTCTGAATGCCAAGATCGAACTATTGTATTGCGGGGCATTGAACAATTATTCTTGTTTGATACATTTATTGAAGATAAGATGAAGGACATTGGGGTGGGATATAGCGGAGTCAATGTAAGTTTATTACCGATACGAATGTTGGATACCTTCTTATCATCCAATGAAAGTTTATTCAGGTGGTGGTTGGAAGATGAACGAGATGGCATCATTGCCGCATTACACGAGTGTGGCTCATCTTCCCTTTCTTCATACCAAAATGATGAGGATATATTATTCACGTCTTCTATGGATAATATCGTTGACAAAGAAGAAGAAGGTGAAAACACTTCATCGGTTGATCGACTATACCCACCCATATCAGAACTATTCATAGCCCTACTACATTCTGCAAGGAGTAAATCGAACATGTTTATGAGTCATCAATCACGTCAAATGTACATTGCCGTCATTATAGCACCAGCATGTTCAGTGTATTTAGACTTGGTACATGCCGAGGCAACACATTTACGTAAACAGTTACTCGCCCGTCCTCCGAGTACATCATCGTCAACATCAACCGGAGTACCAAGTGTAAATGTACTACGATCAACTACCAATCTACCCTCGGAAAAACTGTTAACTTGCAATACAATGGAGTGGTCGGCATTGATTACTGGTACACATCTTGCTTCTCAGCTGCTCTTACAACCATCTCCGTCGTCGACTGATACCTCAGACGATAATAACATATTGGAAAAAGTTGGCGTGTCAATGCAACATCTTTGCTCGGCAATGGTTGACGATTATACATCTGCTCTTGTTGAGACTATAATCATGGAGCGTGCCAAGCTTGCAACCTATATGATGAGAGCACCATTCCTACTCTCGGATCCTCTTCCCGATTTACCAGAATTACCACTCTCTGGGTCGGAAAGAAGAGGCCAAAGAGATAGGGATACAAGTAATGACAGCAAGATATTAGCCTTGAGTCCTGATCTTAACGATTCAATGCATGTGGTGTCAGTTAGTATCAAGGCTTGTAATGAAGTTAAGGCCAAGGTTGGTAGTATGTTTCAATTGGACGTTAGTAGCAGTAACAGTGGTGAAGTTGAACCAAGTATGATGCTTTATTACGGATGCCAATCAATACACGATGCAATCAAATGTGCAATTGGGCAAAAGCTTCTAGACATTGCTCTCGATCCACAAGGAATGACTCCAGAGATATATCAAAGCGGAGGAATGCAGTTTGAGTGTGATGTTAAGGCATTCAATCGTCTATTCAGTGCAAGACAAGCCAACCAACAGCCAGGACCTATGGAGAGGGTAGTAACATCTGCTCGACTAATGTCATTAGAGTCATCACAAATACATACTCTTCGGGAGACGTTTCGCTCACTTGTTGTTGATACAGATACAACTATTCGAAACCTATTTGGACGAACAGTCGACGAATCGGGTGAGATGAATGAACCAAGTAATAGTAGATTGGACGTGGATGATTTCTACAAAGACCAGAGATTGGTCGACGAAGCAAGTAATATGTTAGAAGCAAAGGGATTTAACGAGTTAGCACTTGAGGAAGCATTGTCTATTCTCAATCGTAGGTTGTAATGTTAAGGCAAACTAACATAAATGTCAACTAATCTATCAATTCCTAATCATACTAACTTAAACTGTATTACCACCACCCAACAAAAGTGATCCTAAGCTAATGATGGACATAGCAATCAAGCTGGGAATACCCTGCCCGAGTATCACTGCAAACACATTAAGCGGCAACATTAATGAAGTGTTCTTGTTCACTTCTTTCTTGCCTTGCCATGAGCGAATCAAAGTCTGAAGACTTGGAAGAGTGCAACAAAGTCCTATGATGTGCATCACGGGACCAGTTATACTTGTAGAAGTCCAAATACCACTACTTTGTAGAGCTGCCGCTGATCTGCTTATACTTCTCCTTGTGTGGACAATACTATTCTTGGCCATCCTTTCAACCTTTTCTAGACCATTAATTCCATGACCAAATAGATTAGTGTTGATCTTTTGATCATCTGTACCAAAGAGCAAACTAAACTTTGACAATCCAAACCCCCGAAGGAATATAGCATAGCACGTTGAGAGTGTAAACACTGCTAATGTTCCAGCCAAGAGCGGCACATACCAATTCGATTTTGATAAAGAGGAGAGTACAAGACCTCTGTTCTTCTTTGACTTGGTCGATATTACTTGGTATGTCGTTTTCCCTCCACTTACACCTTCCCCTTCTAACAGAAGAAGTATTGGAGAGCATAACAATGTACCTAACACTGATGCCGGAATTCCAGCGACAGACGTAGTACCAACTACTCCAACACCAGCCACTCCGTATCTACCATACACTACAATGATTGCACATAACCATGATATGACACAACTCATATTACCATATCCTCGAGTTGTTGAGTTCTTCTCTTTCCTCAAGCGAACCATTATACAAAAGGCACCAGCGAGTAGACCACACACTGACAGATAAGTGGATGCCCAACCACCAATACCAAAGGGACGTGCATGTGCTGATAACGAAACACTCGAAATGACAAAGAAGACAGGAAAGGCCACTCCAGCCCAGATATTGGCAATCTGTTCCACCTCAGCAAATTCGGAACACTCTAAAAAGTATCCCATAATAGACGCAACTGTACCAAGACAACTCATTGCCATACAAGAGAATGTTGTAACAAATATCGGTATGAATATATCATTGCTCATAGTCTGTCGGGTAATAAACCATGATATACCACAACCAAACATGAGACCAAAGATCATCAATCGGAGTAAGTGACGTGTATCTCTTCTACCTGACGAGTCTTTGATTTCTTTCAACTCGAGTGGCCCTAGCATGGCTAGAAGAATTGCCAGGAATGCAGAAACTAATCCCCATCCACCCGTGGCTGTATCATCATCTTCTACATCCAAACTTGAGATTGATTGAAAGGTATCGAGTGACGACGACGTCGTGACACCTGGGAAAGCCGTCGAAGCGAATGAGACAAACAATCCCAATATAAACGTGAATGCCGATACTTTACGCCATACCTCGCCCCCACCATTGGGTAAGAAGTGATTAATCATTGACAAAACTGATACACCCCAAAGTGATGCCGAGTAGCCAATAATCTCTAGTAACTTGGGTTGTTGATATTCCTCTTCACTTCCGTCTCCTGTTAATAAACCGACTAATGGCTCTATAACCCATTTTACAGAGGATATAATTACACTTGGTAGTAATACTGCACAGTATATAACTACAATTAAGGATGCATGATCCTTTGTTGGTAACCCAGGTTTGGCACTTGCATCCATACTCTTACGTCTCGAACTAGACATCTTGGTATGTACTGGTTCTAACAAGTATGGAAAACAAATGATCGTTATTAATAATGATGCTATACTCCAACGGAGGTAGAGTAATGCAAGTGATGACGAGCTACTTGATGATTCGTTGATAAGTACTGCAAGCATTTTACCAAGAGATATCGATACAGTAACAATCGTACTACCATCCTTGACAAGTTTCTGTCGTTTCACATGCCAAGTAATACACAGCATTAACAATCCTGTAAGATATACCAAACTCGGTGTGTAGACTGACACTCGTCCAATCTCATAGGAATCTCTTGAATATAATGGCATTGGTTTATTCAATAATGCATATTCCATAATTACCAATAGTAAACTATACGTTGCTAAGCATATACCAATAACATCATATTGTTTCATAACTTTGGATGCATATCCGCCAGGTGCTCTATATATCAATCCAATTATTAATGTCAAGTACATACCACAATACAATCCTAAGTCTGCAAACTTTTTCAATACTACTCCATTACTACTACCGGGTAGTAAAGTAACATATTCTGTTAAAAACGTTAATCGATAAATAATAACAACGGTCCCAAAAGTAAATATAACAAAGCAAGTTAATATTGCATATCGCAATTGTTTCGTAATTAACCATAACGCAACACTTTCAACTAATAACATTGGTCCTGGTAAATATTGTAACTTTGGATTCACACTAAGTGAATAGAATATAGATGTTAATGCTAGTAATAGTTGGAATGTATCCTCGTGATATTCACCAAGTAGATACTCATTCGTTGTAGTATTAGTACGACGGTAGAACCAATAACTAATATAACCAAATGTACTACCAACACTTAACCAAAAGTTACATTTGAATATACTAATTATAGTATCATGATCATTAATAATGTAAGAGATGTGTATACATATTGGTACAATATATTGATGTTGGAAAGTTAGGATTGTTATTGAAGATATTATTATTAGTGATGTTGATGGTATGCCATAACCTGATGTTGTTAAAGTGCTAGACGTTGGTTGTAATATAGATGGTAACGATAACTTCCAATATTCATTAATTAATCCCTTTGATACTATTAAATAATGTAATAGATATGGTATAGTTACTACTAATATGAAATCATATATTGAATCATCAGTAAATGATAATCGTTGATGATATAATGCAAAGTGTATTATTGATGGTAGAAATACTAACAGGTAGGAGAGGTATCGTCCTTCACTTTGAATTATATAATTGATATGTTGTTGTTGAGATTTCTTCTTCTTTGATTCATCATAATCATCCAACTGTAATTGCTGTTCATCCCTTGCATCATCACGTTGTTTGTTGATTGAAGAAGGCAATAATCCAACCAAGTAAATACCAAACAATAAATGTATAACAAAGTAATATGGTATTAACTTTGCTTTACTATCCAAACTTCCATAGCTTCCACTTCCACTTCCACTACTATTATTACTACCAAGCAATACATAACCAAAGTAAGATACAATAACTGAACTAATAATTGGTAAAGTAGACACTAACATTCGTTCCAATATAAACATTAGATTTTTTGGTGCAGTGGTAGTTTTGTGTGATTTGAATTGTAATGTACTCCAAATTGATGTATTGAATAATAGTAGTATGTACATACTGCATTTTAGTAATAGGAATGATAGTTCTGCTAAACTACTACTGCTTGAGTTTGATGATATGGCGGTATACTCTCCATCTTCTAGATTGTTGTCTTGTTGTTTTTCCACAGAACTAACAGACTGCACTGCCTCACCACTTGAGAATAATATATCATAAACAATTACAATACATACTAATAACCAAGAAATCCATATTGCTAATAGGGTATAATAACTACCTCCTCTCTTCCCAGGATTGTAATTTAGGGGTGTTCCATTGTAACCAGTTAGCGGGGCAGTTCCTTTGCCAAAGTTACACAAGTCAAATGAATAGACAACTAAAAAACAACATATTACTAATATTATTGGTATTGATGTTGATACCTCTTTTAATAATAATAGTAATGTTGATGGTAATATTAATATTGCTATGTGTTTGTTATTGTGTTGGTGGGCTGATGGTGATGTTGATGGTGTTTGAGGTGAAGAAAGAGAGGGAGTGGTTGTGGGTTTTATTCGGCCTTCGAATAATGGATTGTTGTTCATCATTTACAGGGATTTATTTCTATTGTTTGTACTTATTATATCTATACTGTTTCTTCCTCAATATTGTAACATTATTGTAGCCGGCCGTCGAATGTATCTGCTTATTGCCCTATGAAGCTACTTCATTGCCGACACCGCCCTAAGGATACCTCTCTCCAGCATTTTTTCGAGTATCTACAATAGAGTAACTATTGTAATCATTTATTCAATTTGGATGGGGACTCAGGTTAGGGGAGATTGTTACACTCGATTGCCCCCTTCTTTCACTCTATTGTGTAGGTGTAGTTATGCAATGTACCTTATATGATGAATATGAAGCTTCTATCTTTGTTTGTTCAAAAAAGTATCTTCCCATCATTATCAACAAGTCGCCACATCAGTAGCAAACTATATCTGTCATCATCAGCTATAATGAGCAGTAGTAGTCCTCTCCGTCCTCCCCATCCTCCTTTAGTAGATGTTGATTGCAATCTTCTACATCCAGATTTGTTATCTATCATGGGATCTGTATCATCGATTAATGTTGAGGATAATACAGTTGACGCTGCTCTAAAGATATTACACCACCCGCAACTTCCCAAGCCAACATTATTGCAATTATATCACCCTCATCTACAATTGATGAATCGGAAAGATCTGTTAGTCTGTTATTAGATCATCACAAGAAGAAGACAAGTAATAATAATAATATCCAAATCAAGACGACAGTTGGTGTTCATCCATATCATGCCTTCGATGAAGGCTTGCCATCAGAATCTCATTTTAGACGTATTAACGAACTTATATCATCACAATTATCTTCTAATAAACAACAAGTTATTAGTTGTATTGGGGAAACTGGATTGGACTATTCAGACGGTTTTCCCGATAAAGAATATCAAATACCATGGTTTAAAGCACAGCTTGAGTTGGCATGTGAATTTGACTTGCCAATCTTTTTACATGAAAGGTTAGCATTCGAGGATACATTACTATGTATAGATGAAGTTATTACTGAAAAGCATAATACCAAAAGTAAACCAAACATTATTGTGCATTGCTATACTGGATCATATGATGAATGTTTGGTATATTCAAACCGTGGATATTACTTTAGTATCTCAGGATATATTTGTAAACCAGGAGAAGGAAGTGATGAGGTCAAGAGATGCCTTAGAGATGGTATAATACCATTGGATAAACTGATGATAGAAACTGATTCACCATATATGGGATTTGTTGGTAATAAGGATAGCTTCTTTGACGCAGAGGGAGAATCGTTTACTAGTCTATCTTCAAAGAAGAGGAAGCGACTACTGAAAAGTCTGTATCCGAATGTACCTAGCTCCTTGCCATTAGTTCTAGAGGCGGTATGTAATGAGGTCAACTTAGGTCGAGAAGAGAGAGGAGAGACAATATTGTCTGTAGAAGAATTGGGGCACATTACAACTAACAATGCTATAGGTTTCTTTGGACTATAAATCATGTTATATAAATTATGTCTTGGATCTACCACACCATTAAAACAATGTCTGTATCCTTATCCCGCCAGCCTCCACCTCTTGATTTCTGAGAACAAAATGGCATGAGAGCTGCAAATGCACGAAACTTTAAAATCTTGGCTAGATCTTTCTTATCGGGTAGCTTTGGCTTTTCTTTCCTCCTATTAAACTTGTCCCTCCCAGC
>Ga0214477_100242_pt1 | contig 38306 bp, 20 predicted proteins | sample M1_20Mar14CPVII9_FD_165058 | JGI IMG/M metagenome (GOLD analysis project Ga0214477, IMG submission 165058) | Marine eukaryotic communities from Monterey Bay, California, United States - M1_20Mar14CPVII9sort6BwellC16 | ecosystem: Environmental > Aquatic > Marine > Unclassified | place: USA... | reverse complement strand
TGTTGCACCAACACGAAATGTTGCCCACATATTAAAATATATCTCTAACAGTATAATATTATCTCAGTATCGTCCTAATATTATAAAATCATATCATAATATTATAATCATATCATCAAAGCTCTACGACTGCATTCATTCTATTCTCATTTATTTCCATGCTTATTAGTTGGTTATTATCGCTTATTAATACCCCATCGGTATACGCAAAGTAGGTAGAAGTACCAATCAGTTGCTGTTGGGCGAAACAGTGAGCATTTAGGTTTACTAGTTGTCTAGAACATGCATCTATTGCAGCTGAGGCTTTCTTTCCCACACGCTAGAGGGTACTCAACCGACGGGGTAGGTAGAAGTACAATACATTGGCTGTTGGCTCTAGGGGCAAACTTTGGCGATACACCCACTCGCTTTACTGCTCATGTCTCAAAAAGGCTTTTCATTATTTCTTTCTACTCCGCCTACCAATTTAAAGCAACACGACAGCCAGCTTGATTTAGGGTGAAGGTAGCCGTTAATCTGATGATGTTATTCTATTCATAATGATATTTAGTGGATAGTATATAATTTTATTTTATATTATAAAATATCAATATAAGATGGAACAGCAGCAACAGCAACAACAACAGCAACAACCACCCTCAAGTCCAATAACAAAAACAGCAAACATAACAGCCTCTAATGTATTAAATCAAGGAATACAAAATGCAGTAGGCGTAACGCGCTCAACGTCAACTGGTAGCGGCGGTGGAAGTACTGTGATGAGTGGAAATAGTGGCACGGCTGGTAGTGGCACACAAGGAAGCTTAGGTAACACAAGTGGTACTAACAATAATAATGTTCGTCAGAATAGTATGGGAAGTGAGGTATCAAATAGTTTTCGTAGTAGTAGTAATCCAAGTCCATTGAATACACCGCGGAATATACCTACAAACTTTGCCAATGTGGTTGGTGGTAGTAATCAACCCACGGTACAATCTAATAATCCACCACCGCCAACTAATGTAGCACCTCCCCCGTGGCCCACTACAAACAATAATAATAACAATCCTAATATACCAACATCACCACAAAGATCAATACAACAGCCATCTATAGCAGCAGCAGTTACCATGACACCTATGCGTCAAATACCATCAACAACACAGCCATCTGATAAGATACCAGTAGGTTCAATAAGTGCGGGGAATACCCCGCTACATGGTAATACTAATACTAACTTTAATCCTAATATACAACAAAATCAAAGTACAAGTAATTCCAGTGGTGGAAGTTCTGGATTACAACCACCAATGTTAACATCAGATACATCATTAAGTTTTCCACAATTAAGTTTAAGTATGACAAAAAGTGGTGAAAGTTTATTCAGTAGTGGTGCTGCACCTAATCAGGGTGGGGGTAGAATAAGTGACGGAAGTGGGGGTACAACAACAACAGCAACAGGTGGAGAATTCAATAGAAGTACAACCGATACATCAGTATTATTAGGATTAGAAGAATTGGAAAGACAGCAGGCACATGTTGAACAACGTCGTGCTGAGGAACAACAGCGTGTTGCAGCCGCTGAGGAACAGCAAAGGATACAACAGCAGCAGCAACTTCAACAACAACAGCAGCAAATAATACAAGGGCAAGGAGGCCAAGCACAAATGAATCAATTAACACCCCGAGGATTACCACCGTTAGCACCCACATCACAGCATCCACATAATCAACAACAACAACGACCAAATACTACAGGAGATGTACCAAATCAAATACAAATACTCGAAGATTCTGATGAGAATACATTATTAAGTTCTGAGGCAGGTGGTGCTAGCAAGAGTGAAATGAAACGTGTTGTTAGTATTGAAAAGTTACGGGGGAGTGTTAGTACTGTAAGTAGCTTTATATATTTTGTTATTATGTGGGGGTATATTGTAGGGATTTGTATCAATTTTTCTAACCTCTTCTCACTCTTTCTCGTAGGGATTACGACGATTTCGTTCATGGTCACAAGATGCACTTAATCGTCAATCGATTGATAATCCTGCCAACTCTGTCGATTCTACACACCCTGCTACATTAACAAGTGGCGGAGAAGGACAAACAAACAAGGTGGATACTATTGGGGGTAGCGAACGATTACCAAGAGGTAGTCGTCATGGATCTTCACATCAACAACAACAGCAGCTCAAATCCAAAACTAAGTCCAATCAGCAACAACAATCGATAATATCAGAACCATTCCTTGATGATGATGAATTGAAACCATTAATTTATGGTTATTTACACAAATTGGGTAGGAATGGACATTGGCAGAAACGATTCTTTGAAACAAATGGTGAACGATTGACATATTATAAGAGTGTGAAGAGGACAAAAGTGTTGGCTACATTAGATTTGTGCAAGGTGAGTAAACTTTTTAGTTATTGCATATCATGTGCTCAACATATCGTCGCCTCTACATATTATTCGTTCTAACCCCTGCAACGTATTAAACATATTATTATCAGGTGGGAGAAATTGCCATTGATCAAACAGACCCAGAAGAATGTTCTTTCACTATCCAAGTGAAAGGCCGTCCATATTATCTCCGTGCTGAAGATAAGGCAAGATGTAATGATTGGGTAATTATACTTAACCGTGCTCGGGAGGCACGTATGAATGTGGGTAATATACAACTGGTCACGAATAAGGAAGATGGCGTAGTTGTTGAAGGAGGAGGACATCGAAGCCAGGCGGGGAGTGACGATTATGCACAGCCATGTATTGTTATTTCGGCATTACGACCACGAACAAAAGCGGTTGTTAACTTTGAGGGTAATGCTGATTTACAGAATCAGCCTCCAGATTTGTTGTCATCGAATACAACCGAGGAGGAGCAAATTGAGGTAGAGTTTTCTAGTCAAGGACACTTGCCTTCACCCTCTTCATCACAGCAGCAGGGTGTGGTGGGAGTAGTTGGTGCTAGTTCCGTGTCATCGCCCATGCCATCTTCCCCAACTGGTATGGCCAAGTGGCAAAAGCGTCACTCGAAAATGCACATGTTGAGTCTACGCTTTCTCAAATGGGCACGAAGCATTACTCATCAAGCCGATGCATGCCGGAGGGAGAGTGATGTGGTGGTAGTTCCTGCACATGTTGTTTCTTCCATGCAACAGTCAATGGCAAAGAGTGCAACTTCTCCAAGTGTCGGGGCAAGTGCAGCCGGGGTAGGAGGGCCACAGCAACAGCAACGGCCAGGGCATAGCCGGAAGCCATCATCAGGGCTGCCAGATGTGATACCAGAGGAGTCTCAACATGCCCCATCCACTCCTAGGGCGGAATCAGAGATGGGAAGCTCGACACATAATCGCTCTCGTACAAGTACAGAGTCTCCATCATTCGGTAGTACATATGTTTGAGAGATATTCATGAGCGTTGTGCGCTGTTGGTTTAGTTTATTATATGTATACATGTTTTATATGTATGTTCGAGAGTAAAGTAGTAGTATTTAGCAAGTGAGTTATTAGGTAGATGCAAGTGAGTATATTATGTCTTTTCTTGTATACAACGAAACATGTATAAGTTTCTTACTTTTCTCCTTCTCTCGCTGACTTGATTTTTGTTAACTTCACCTCATAAATAAGAAAGTTAATGCAATTAATTCAAAGCATATGTCTGACGTTCACGTAGGGAATCCACCGGAGGAATGGGAAGGAGAGGAAAGTAGGCTGATTCATTTTCATCAGTTTGAAGGGTTGCCATCTAAAAAGAAGGATGTAGTTTACTCTCCTACATTTAGCTTATTTAATCATGATTGGAGTTTGCAATTGAGCCCAGGAGGGAACAGTGAGGCAAAAAAGGGCCGTGTGTCTCTCTTTCTAAAGCACATCTCTAGTTCAAAGATTACAGTCTCATTTGACTTATTGTTTAAAGCAAGTGATGGGGTCGCGGACATTAAACTGACTAGTCCACCAAAAGAGTTATCTTCTGGCCAATTTTGGGGTTGGAAAGATGCTACTACTCGTTCCGCCCTAAAGAGCGACGAACCCCCAACGTTTTTAACACACGGTACGTTGACAGTTGAAGTTCGTATGAAATTGGATGAGAAACACAGATGCAAGTACTTCATTCCAAAGAATCCTTTTGTGCAATGTATGCTAAAGTTGTTCCTTGACGATGAAACTGCTGATGTATCATTTGAGGTACAAGGCAAGATCTTCTGTGCTCACAAGATTGTGATCAAAGCCTGTGCTCCAGGATTCCTCTCTTCCCTTTGTGAAAGCTGTACCGGATCCTCACCTGTAGTATCAATCACAAATGTGGACAAAAATGACTTCCATCACATGCTATACTATGTGTATGGTGGACATATCTCGGCAGAAGTCTGGGAAAGACACAGCCAAACTTTAATCGAAGCTGCAGATAAGTATGAATTGAAGAGCCTCAAGATTGAAGCCGAAGCGTGGTATCTGAAACAGCTCAAGTTCAAGGTAGAAGAAGTTGTTGAAACTGTAGCGTATGCAGACAAGATGAATTGTTTTCTATTGAAAGAAGCTGCCATTGACTTCATCGTGGAGAATGCTGATGAGGTTCTCTCATCTGATTCTTTTGAGAATCTCCCCCATTCCAAAATTATTACAGAAGATATCCTGTTTGCTATTGCTTCCAAGAACAAGAAAGATAAGGCAAAGAAGGGTGGTGATGTGACTAAGATCTCTATCAACGATCTAAGAGCCAAGTTGTATGATAAAGGCAAGGATATTGACGGATCAAGGAAAATGTTGATTGGTCGCCTTAAGGAGTGAGAGTAGTGAGAGATGTGATTGTGTATCCGTAAAAAATGAGTTGGTATCCAAAGATGATAGTTCCATCTAATGTTAGAGTTAGTTAGCTTGTATATTATGAGTCTGAATAAACAATTACTTGCCAAATCAAAGGCACATATGTATCATAATAAGTTCGACTTCGACCTCTGTTTTCCAATGACAACAATAATCATCTTTAGAGATGCTAAAGGATACCATGAAAGCTACGTGATATTACCTGCCCAGGGCACAACCTTAAGAATGTAATATAAGAGGTTGTACATCAAGTGTACATCAATAATGTCAATGGTGTGTTGAGTGACCTCCCAGCCTTGACTTCATGAACTGACGAAAGTAGATGTGTAAGCCCCCTTTCGGTATCCTAGAAACTCTTTTTAACAACTTGCCGCCAACGTGCTTTCAAAACTCAAACATGAACTCACGCATACCAGAGGTATATATATATATTAAAGCAACTAATAAACCTAAAGCTTATAGCTTACTGTTTCGCCCAACAGCAACTGATTGATGCATATATAGCAACACTGCAATACCTACTTCAAACAACATCATAATACAACACCATGTTCAGCTTCTTTCGACCTCGTACTGAGGAGCAGCAGAGCACCACAGAGGCAAAGGTGAAGCAAGAAGTTCCTACTACAACACAATCAATCGATGGAACATTGATCAAAGAAGATCGAGAAAATGTTATCCCTTCCTCATCAAGAGATGCAGAGGAGGAAGTGCGAGTTGCCGCCGTGCAAGATAAAGTAGTATATGAAAGTATTGATGATATTGATATCGATACCTCCATCGACGAAGAGGAGGAGAGTATTGACAATACATTAAGAAATATTCGATATTTAATATCAGAAGAAAAGGCATTGACATCGTGTTACAATTACCTCACTTCGTCTAATACGGAAGTGGATAATAGTTGTCGTAAAGCAATGATCAATTGGGTCTATAATATGCAACGTGCACTGAAACTTAGTTCAGAGACGTCATACATTGCTGTATCCTTTCTTGATCGATATCTATCATGTGGTAGGGGAAAGAGTAGTGAGGCGCTTGAAGACAAGTACAAATTTCAGCTGGCTACAATTGCATCGTTTTACATTGCAGTCAAGCTATATACCGAGGTGGAATTGAACGTCGTTACACTTGCTCGTTTATGTAAGGGATATTACCCAAAATCGGCCATTCTCGATATGGAAGAGGATATCAACCAAGCATTAAACTTTCCCAGTATCAAAAACTTTCGAATGGAACAACCAACTGCAATGAGATTCGTGCATCAGTTTGTTAGACTTCTACCAGATCATGTTGATGAGGAAAATCTCCTACTCTCGTGTGAGAAGAAAATTGAGTTTACTACCACTGATGTTTTCTTTTCAGTATGCTTGCCTTCTGTTGTAGGCGCTTGCTGTTTAACATACTCTCTACTACAGCATGTTGAACTATCTCCCGAGGAAAGGAAAGAGTTCTATGTTCATCTTTCCAAGTATACAAATCTTGTTGAAGTTATGGAAGCTGAAAATAGGTTGATAGCCTGTGGGAGTTCTAAGCTGACTAACCAAGGATATGAATGTTGAATCGGAAGTTTGAAAAGATTAGCTTGAAAGTTGAGGAGTTGTGATTGCAATGGAGGAATGATTGTATAATATTAAGTATGATAAGATAGTGCATTAATGTATGTTAACTGCAATCAAGATAGCTTTCAGGTATAGATCAATCATCACAGCTCACTTGAATGGCCAAGTTTCGAGAATTCTGCACTCAGCAAATGAGCAAGTCTCGTCTCCTCAGTAGCACCTTCTTCCTCAAGTGTCCAGAACATTACTAATGAGAGAGTGAAATCGATTGATACCTTAGTTTGCTCTCAGTAGTATAAAAGAGAAAACATATACAACTCACCTCCAAGAAATCCTTGACCATATTCTGCCACTGTCAGTTCATATGCAGATCGTACTGATGAAGCTTCTACATAACAAAACTTGAAGCCATCAGCCCAACTATTGGCAATTCCAATGATTAACTTATTTGGAGGAATCTTCACTTCATGATTGGATGGTTTCATTGGCAGATCCGTCACTGTGTATCCCTCAATCAATCGCCTTATCCGTATCATTAGAGCTTCTGTTTTATCTAACGTTCTTATGTCATATGCAAACGGACTGTACGCTTCATATAACTGTATGCTGATGAAGTCGAATGTGTCTATACCAGCTTTGGCAAGTATATAAGCATAGCACTGTCGACCTGCATGTTGAAAACCTTTTTCTTTTATCAATGCACGATCTTCATCACTAGTCCAAGCCCTAGGAGGCAAGCCAAGATCTAATGAGAAGCTAGAATCAATAGTATTAGGTTCGACAGATGCATCCAGATATGATTCCGCTGGAGCCATTGATACTATATATCCGTGCTTCTTTGCCTCTATTGAGAAGTCTACCATCACATCTAAAGTATGAAGTGTAAATTTTGCAGTCGCTGATGTCAAATTATCATGTCCCTCATAGTCCCAGTCAATGCCATCGAATACATATCCATTCTCTTTATTGAATTGATGAAAGACATTAAACCAATCTTTTCCTCTATAGGATGCTGGCGGATGAGGACCATTCCAACCCCCGAAAGCAGCTAAATGTCTAAAGTTATCAGAGTTGATATGATTAATTAGTGGCATGATCACAACACAAAGGTCTATCACACACGTTAGACGAGCATGAGTTTTGCTTTAAATATGTTAGATATATGATATCATATCTTTTACATTTCAATGGTAGAGAAACTCACATTACACGCTCATATTTGTCTCTAATGGATCTTATTTCCCCTAAATCTAAAGCAGTTTTTATCTTCTTGGTATCATCATCATCATCATGTAGATGCAAAAATGACCATATTATAATATTAGCTCCATCAGTATTAATAGCACGCTCTGCTTTCCCTGATTTGGTATTTGACGAATAACCTATGTTGAAAGATAATCAGTAATAGTTCAAAGTGATATTGTTGTTGCAATAAACTAAGTTACTCTTACCGATGATGATGGGTTTGTTTTGAGGAGTAAGATATGGATATCGTTGTTGTGAAGTTGATAAACTCATACTAGGATTTATCGATACTGATATTACAGCGATAATGAAACAGGTATATATGATGATCCTCTTCATGTGCTATTTTACAATATTGCCGTCAAATACAATCACCACCTCAAACTTGTGTGCAATAACTTTTTTCCTTGTGGTAAAGATACCAAAAGATACCCCCCGTTTAATCATCAGTGCTTGCGTCTATCTATAGCTTAGTAAATGGGTTGTCTACAATCTAGTCTACTCCTATTATCTCTTATTAAACTCTATCTTTGTTTGTCTGTCCAACTAATAGACGACCCTCCTTCTCCTTTGGGGGCTGGATACTTCTTATTGGCTTGCTCTGCAAAAAGTTCTAGCGCGTAGTAATACAATCCCATATCATATTTCTCCTTTTCAACAACAATTTTCCATGTACTACCGCCTTTGGGTACTGCTGGATGCTTATTCTGATTTGTCGGTGCCGAATGTAAATAATTGTAGGCACAGTAGGACTCTTTCTCTTCCCATCCAAAGTGAGCTTTTAACTGACGAAGAGTTTCATCCATTTCACTCATTATACCAACAAATATCTTTTCTTTGAGCATACGCTTGGCTCTTTCCAAATGTGATGCTTTCAAGTCTACCCAAGGGCTTGTTCCAGTTAGCTGTCTCACCATCCAGTTATCCATATAATGCTGACTACTGACAAAGTCATGGAAGGTTAGTTTTGTCCATGCCGGCTGGTATGATCTTTCCCATGTGGCCTGTCTTCTGTAATAGAATAAACTAATTGCTAATTCAACTGGATGTCTGAGTATTGTGAACGTTCTTCCATGATGTTGATCTGTGAAGAGAGCTGATCCCGACAGAAAGTAATTACTAACAATCAAATCAACTTTGTTTGCATTCACTAGGTTATTTGCATATGATACTGCCAATCCTTTGGGACTTGTGGTATCCATATTGAGGATGTTCTTCTTTGCAAATTGCATTGATGGTTCAGCCTGCAGTTGCTCTGCTCTGCTTAAACCAAAGCAAAAATTAAGTATATTCTTCATCGTGCTACCGGATGCCTTTGGTATGTGCCAAAAAAAGATACGATCAGTATCTTCCTTTTCATATGTATTTCTCAAGTACATTGGTAGCATATTTTTATCGACAGGGGGATATAATCCACCAAGCTGTAGGTTATCAATGTATCAATAATTTAATGAAAAAGGTTGAGCATGAGATATGAATAAGAAAGAGAGATATAAATATACCCTATATTTATCTCATATGATAATATATATACTCACATATGATATCATATATTGTTCTACTTGGGTTTCATTCTGTGGACTATATAAAATGTGAGTCTATGTTATACCATTCATAACATAACACATTATTGCAAAATGGATTATAAACTCACCGAGGGCTACTTAATTGTCGTCTGAGTTGTGTCGATGAAATTGTAGAATCCTCTTCTTGTATTTGTAAACCGATGTACCCAAGTGATACAAATAGCATCACCAATACTACAACCCTAACAGTGGGTATCAATGAGGTCATATTATGTATCATTGAGGTTGATATTGAGCGCCAATAATAAACTGTGGTAGAGCAGGGGGCAGAGTAAAAGTCATTTCAAATCACTAATCACTAATAATATTTTGGCGAATAAACAAAGTCTTAATCAAGTCAAGCACACAGGTTGTTAATCATGACCACTCTAAACTAATGCCTCTCTATACTTATCATCCTCTCTATACTTATTATCATCTTACTATCTATGACCTCGCTGTCTTACAGATGAAGTGGTACTTCGACTAGATGAATCTAACACTCCAGTACCATTTCTATTCTTGCTAAGTGGAGACCTCTTTCCTCCATTTGCAACGAGTGGTACTACTTCTATGTCCTCTTGATGATGCTTATTGATTGAATACCCAAGCTTTTCCATGAGATATGATGTTGCCCCTCCGAGTACAAACACTGTAAATATAACGGACGCTGATGTCATCGCCTTAAGCTCTGGCTTGTATCTTGATCCTTGTCCAGTAGTAGTATCAAACATTGGAATATGTTCAACCAATGCAAAACTCATTGCGCCCCTCAGTCCAGCAAATATTAGAACTAGTTGCATTCGTTTATCAATGTTCACTCCTTCATTATTATTGCTTGATGACCCTACACTGGATCGATTTCTTCTTGCTGTACCCACTCGATTGAACATGTTGGAGATATGGCTAAACAATGGGATCATAATAACGCGACCAGTGACAGTTGCAAATATCGATATGATGGTGAGATACATACTCCAATGATACCTTGGACTGAAGAGAAATAGTCCGAGGTAGGCAAAGATTGCAGTCTCCATCAGTGTTGCAAATATCTCTATGACAAAATGGACATGACTGTTCGCACTTGATGACAAGTGACCTTCATAACTGAATATAGTTCGAAACTGTTGTTGTCTGTATGTTTGTCTTGTCCTGCCACTACCATTTGGAGCGCTACCAGTACCATTTACTAAATAGTCAATCTCATCGTCGATGATCGAGCTGTTGCTTGGTTGGTGGTGCTGTTGTTGTTGTTGTTGTTTCTGCCCAATAACATACAAGTCCATAACGAAGCCATTTGCAACGATTGCCACTATGCCCGACCACTCCACCATATCACAAATGTAATATGGTATGAATGACCAACAGCAAAACATGATCACTTCCACCATGGGTGTTTGGCATCCATGCATCAATGAAAAGTATATTGTGGCACAAGCACCACACAACACCCCAACGAGTACTGATCCGAGAGCTACCACTACAAAGTGCATGAAAGCATCCATGACGACATCTGAATCAATTACCAAAGACTCATCTAGGAAGTGAACGAGTGTCTGGAATAGCACAATAGCCACACCATCATTTAGTAGTGACTCTCCAAAGATTAATACATAGATTGTATCAGTATCCGTCATCCCCATGTTGTTCAGGACACTCAACACCGCAATTGGATCTATACTCGATATCAACGCTCCAAATATCAAACTTTCTCGTACGGGAATGGCAGTTACATAGTGTCTTAGCATGGATGAACCCTTGTTCAGTATGAATGCAGTGAATGCTGTACTTGCCAATGTGCCCACGATTGAAAATATCACAATGGGCACGACGTGTCGTCGAAAACTCTGCTTGTTAATCTTCACAGCTGCTTCAAATACTATGGGTGGCACCATGATGCGCAAGAACATATCACCATCGAAAGCAAATTGTACATGTGGCATATGTTGTAATATGAGATATCCAAATACACCAACGAGGATGCACCCACCTGCTTCCGGCAACCAGCGGATATTCAAATGTCTTATTACAGACTTAACCATACCGCAAACTGTAATAACGAACACCACTACCAACAATCGTCGATCGGAATAATCTTCCACACCCGTTGTGGTTGGATCACAATGTTCATGAAATACAGATAAGATGGATGCACAACATGTACGTGCCTCGATACTCTTTGGATCGTTCATTATATTCTTTACACCCTCGACTGCAGTACGAATAGCACCCGCGGACTCGGCAGCATCTTGTACAGCAGCCGAGGCTTCGGCGGTGATATTTGGTTTGGGTGCCACCGCTTCTATTGTCTCATCTTGATTTTGGTCGGGTGTTGTTACTTGAGTCTGTGATACAAGTGTGTTGGCATCTTGTTCTTCTCCTTCAATCACTTGTGGAGATTGAACATCTAATGATGCCGCTGAAATATGTTTAGATTCAGTCGAATCTTGAAGCAAGAGGGCATCATTAAGCATCGTCTCTGATATATGCTTGTCTGCCGTTGGAATATTAAGGGATATAAGGGGTTTGACCTCTTCCTGTTTTTGCTCATTAACTGGCGTCTGCACTTCCGGTTCCTCATCATCTTCAGAAGTTAATGTACTTTCTTCTCCATCATCTACTTCTTCCACCATTCTCTGTTCTAGATTTCCTCCTGCACTGACTTCTTGTAATGTTCTATTCACATAATGTCTAATATGACTACCTTCTGCACTCAGCCTCCTTCTCCTTTTAAGATGTGAATGCACCCTTCTCAATCTACCACCAGCATCTTGCAAATGCTTCTCGAATGCACTAGGTATTAAATTCCACAAGTGTGGCTGTCCCCATTCGGATAATCTTCTTCTTTGCCTTTGATCATGTGTCCGAACCTTTACAGTATCTGCCGAAGTAGCCGCACTAGCAACCCCACTACCTGTTGTGGATGACACACTGCAAGTCTTATCAAATGCTTTTCGTAATCCATCACACTCATCTTTAACATCTGTGGCATTAATCACAAATGCAATCACACTTGATCTGCATTCTAATGCATCACTTGCAGGTAATGAATAAGTGTATGTATCTAATGCCTCGGCATTTTCCGGTAATGTATCATCATCGGCATGTACCACTGGTAAATATTCCTCTTCATCATCAGCTGCCAAAGCATCATCATCTTCTTCTCCTCCCTGTTGTTGCTGTTTCTGTATAATCTTATTCTTTGCAACAGTATTCCCAGCAACGGGTCTATTATCCATGAATACTTTATCAATATTCTCAATTGCCTCTTTAATACCCCAACCTCCATTATCTTTATTATTGTTTCCTCTCTTCTTCTTCCTTCGATTGTTCTTAGTGAAAGCAGTAGTCTTATCGCGTAATCTTTTGGTGTTACCAAATTTGTCATGTCGTGAATTGGTGGCACGTTGTTGTTCTTTAGCGCTATGTATCATCATGGGATGTGTAATTTCTTCAGTGTTTCGAATAGGTTGAGCCGGTGATATATTGTGGTGCTTGTCACCATGATGTACATTATGTGCATTATTATTATGACCGTGACCGACATCATTTGAGGATGAATTATCTTCTAAAATATCCCATAAAAATCCTGTCGGACCGAAGAATGCTAGTGATAATATGATCGAACCAAGTAACCATAGTGTCTTCTTACCTCTAGTTGGACCATTGTTTATATGTGTTGTAGAATGATGACTATTCCCAGATGATGGGCTGATACTTCTACCTCTACTACTGCTATTGCTATTTGCTGAATGATTACTAATATTGCTCATATCTTCAATTGATGGCATAAGAGAACTACTACTTTCCTGCTGCTGTCTCTCTTGACTTCTATGTGGATTACTAATATGGGATGATGCTCCAGATAATAAACTTCTCAAGTCGTCGTCTTCGTCTTCGTATTCGTTGTGATCAAGCATACTATTATTATTATTTTTTGTGCTCTTCTTTCCAACACTTAGTTTTCTTCGTATCATTTATAGCACTGCAATAACAATCTATTGTTACTCGTAAGTAACTATCCGATTCTATATTGCAGTGATCCCAAAGCAATTTATATCGGTAGAGCTTGCAATAGAGAGTTACAATACTAAGAGAGTATAAATTATTATCTCGTACTGCAAAAGATATTATCCTGATTTCGGTACTTTGAATCGATGGGCGAGATATACAGTGCACCGGCCTTCTCAGACTATAAGGGAACTATATCTAACCTCTTCTTACAATAGGGCCGGTCATTTATCGTGTGATCATAAAAGTAAAGCAAGAGTTAGTAAGAGGCAGTGTTTTTTTGACATGGACACGTATCTTCTTTTTTGGGCTTGTTATCGAAGAGGATGGCATAGTTTTGGACTTACTTATGTGGTGTGCTTGCACTTTAAGGATATCTTCTTATATTTGTTCTTGTGTTCTACATCTACAATTCTAAGCTTTTTTGTAGATGACCTAAACTATCACATGAACATTACCTCGAATTCAATTGCTGTGAGGTAGTGACACACTCTTCTTTATAGGCAGGGGTTTCTTCCTCTACCTTTTTATACTCCTTATGCACTGTCCCGGTAACCCCATATGCATGACATTGCCCCTCTTCAGTCACACCCACACCCTCATGTCAATATGTCAAACAAACACACAAACTCATCTTCTTCCCTAACGACCCTGTTCATTATTTATAACACTTTCAAAACTCATCACATATACACATTCATCATACCATTATTGCTTTTGTTTCTGTAGTAAGGATCCCTAACATCCACAAGAACCTGATGAATCGGCAGCAGCACTTGCTCCCTCTCCCCTAACATTTCCCTCATCTAATTTCAAAGTATTGCCCCCGCCTGCACCTGTACCAGCACCCTTGGCACCTCCAGCACCACCACCACCTCTTGCTGCTAAATTCTTTTCATGTACAATAGTGATTAACCTTTCAAATGACTTTAATACATTCACTCCACTTTTTGCAGAAGTCTCAAGATGTTCCATACCGAATTCCGCACAAAACATTTCTGCCTTCTCTTTCGTAACCTCTCTTGAATCTTCCAAATCGCATTTATTACCCACTAATAATTTTGCCAATTCATCTGAATTTGCATGATCATTTAATTGTGCCATCCATCGTTCACCTAAACTTTCAAATGATTTTGCAGACGTTACATCATATACCAATATAACTCCCTTGGCTTTTCGAAAGTACGTGGGTAACAGTACACGTGCAAATCGTTCTTGACCGGCTGTATCCCAAATTTGTGCCTTAACCTTCCCGTGTGGTGTATCAAGCATTTGTGTATCAAATTCAATACCCATTGTTGCTGATATATCGTGGTTTAGTGGAGCATTAGGATTCGTTAGACGTGCAACTAGTGAGGTTTTACCCACACCAGAATCACCCAACATTACAATTTTGTAAAGGGGTGGTTTTGACGTTGTTGATGTAGCTCTATTCGACATGGTTTATATTATTGTATATATTATGTATGTTTCTTCAACTTATAATTATTTTTTGTTGGTGCACCTTATTTGGATAAACTAAAATGTTTAAAAGTGCAACTGATATCTAATAATAGACTGCTTTATCCGATAATGATAATATAAATCTTGCTATATCCAACAAACCGCTATATTATTGTGAGAGTGGAGTACTAACAACTAACAACTCATAAGAAAGTTTCGACATTTTTCTCTCATCGGCCCAGCGGTATCCTAAAAGATACCCTCACAGGATGACAAATTAAATGAAAGCATTTAGAATCTACATACCTATCTCTCAACAATACGTCATACACAAATACATATTGTATCCTAACTGTTTGATTAGCTTATTGACACTTCTATTTGTAACCACTGACTATCCAAATCCAACAAAACAATAGAGTAGAGAACACCCTGTTTCCTATTCTCTAAAATGTAGATGTTCGACTTCTCGTGTGTAGTGGAGGTCTAGGAATAGTACTGGTAACATTGTTATTTCCACCCATCTTCATCTTCTTCAACATTTTCTTTCCACTCGGAGGTAGCCTTGGCGACGGAGGCAATCTAGGCATGAGTTTCTTATTTGAAGACTTGGTAGTTGTCGACTGACTAGCAGCTCCAACAATTGACATCTTACTGTTTACAACTTGTGGCTGATTTATATCCAACTGTAAATTAGGGTCAAATACCACAGCATTTTGACTTATTGATCTGCTAAGCAAGTCAGGCATGCCGAAGTCTGGATCGTCCAAGTCCGTATTAGATAGAGGAGACAGGAACAAGAAGGAGTTTGGATCGAACGGTGCCTCAGTACCACTGCCTATCGAACCAACTCCTATAGAACCGACATTACTACGATCAAGGGCATTATCAAGACTCGTTGTTGGAGAGAGTAAGAACCCGTCCTCATCTATACACGATACCGGTGACGAGATGTTAGATAGACAGGTAGATATTTGTGGTGGCGATAAAATGATGGGAGTTTGAGTATTCATCTTCATCATATCTTGATATGATTGACTTCCGGTGACAGCTTTACTGCCGCTAGCTGTCTTTCTCAAGGTTGACTTTGGCGTATTGTAACCATTGGGTGGCGGCGGCAGTTGAATAGTATTCAGCTTACTACTAGTACCAGTACCAGTAGAACACGAATGCAAGCCTACCGATTGCATGCCATCTGTGACTGTATCCTCATCAATAGAAAGTAGTGAATCGATCTCATTCCGCATACTAGCTCTTGTAATCGTATTCGGCGGTAAATGATGGGGCGTCGTGTTCAATGTTGCAGGATTAATTGTCTTGCCATGTATCGCTGGACTAAACTTGGGTACTTTGGGCTTGACCTTTTGTAATAGAGCACTTGATGCCTTGTCTTTCATGGTACTCAACTTACTTGCATGTTTGGTATACTTCGAACTTAGTTGAGAGATGGATGCAACGGAAGATTGATTACCCTTGCTTGTTTGTCTTGTAAACTTCTTTGCAAAGGCATTTCTTTGAGATATCAAAGTCTTGTTCTTCGGCTTGAGTAGACCTTGATCATCGAAGGAAGATGAATTGAAATGTTTACTAACCTCAGACACTTGAGATAGTACTTCATTATCATCAGGATTGGGTGTTGTAATTTCCATCCCATTTGGATCTTGCACTTCCTTCTGACTAAGCTCTTCTTCTTCTTTGCCTATTGTGCTAGCTTCGCTTGTCAACTGATGAGCTTGGACCTTACTCATCCAATATCCGTTCTTGGCCTTTTCTTTAGCTCGATTAGCCTTGGCGACTAGTGCAGAACTTGCCCGTTCCTTCATTGCCATTGCCTTTGTGGCTGCGGATCGTTTCTTGTGCTCGAAGGAGTTGATATTCTTTCTCTTGCCATACTCTCTAGTACTGTTAGCAGTCGATACCTCGTCTCCGTCATCTTTGACTGTCAATGTGGCGGCCATTGTTTGCTTCTTCTCAACTACTGGCTTGCTGGCAGTATGCCGTTCTCGACTGGCAACTTGTTTCAAAGCCACGCCATTATCTTGAAACTCATCATGAGAATATGTCACGGGCACTTCGTGTGAAGTAGTTAGACCAAAATCCAACTGAAGACCATCACTGCAATTATCATCTTCATACTCTTCCTCGTCCTCACTCTCCTCCTCTCGCTCATCCTGATACTTGGCGGCGGTCAAACTATCATATACAACTTGTTGTTCTTCATTGAGATCATCAATACCACCCTGCATATCCAATTCATCACAACTAAAGTTTGGATTCCACTCTCTTTCATCTTCACTATCTTCTATATCACATGCGGTAGCAAACTCATCTTGTATCCCAAGTAGTAATGCTGTATGATCTATAACATGTTCACTTATTGCACTGGAGATACTATCACCTGCTGGAGTACTAAGAGCTGGATGTTGTTGGTGATGATCATTATCATTATTGTTATAATTGGTAACATTTGTCATTGGACTGTAGTTTGAAACTGTATCAGAAGGACTAACATTACTCATTGCATCAATATCATCATGACTTGTCGGAGTTGATGGTGATAACGAGTTGTGTGTTGTTGGACTACCAGTACTATGTGTCCTTGTGGATGGAGTTGGACTATCTGTTAACAGTACTGCCGCCTTTACATTGCTAAATACTTGTGTCCCTCCTGTACCAAAGCTTGATCTATTACGGTAGAGATCACTTATTGATGGTTTCCTTGTTGATAGACCATCACGACGTTGCTTGGGTGAGCTACGACCAAGTGTACTGCCGTGAACGATGAGGGAAGGGTATGATGATCCTGGGGAGGATGGCATTATAATTTGCTCGATGTTGCAATCAATTATTATAATATGTAATGTTGATTCTATTCCCTCAAAGAATTATGCAATTTAATAATTCATGATGATCCGTGATTGTAAAGAGGCGTTCTAATTAGCTGTGGAGTAGTGAATACCGATAAGTAAGTTGAGAGAGTTGCCGTTTATCGATGTTGCAAATATTGAGTGAGGAGTAAGAGGGCTATTGTGACATAGGTACCACCAAAAAGACTCTCTTTTTGGAGTTTGATGCCACCTTTGAGCAAGTAAGGGGATTGCTTATTAATTGAGAAAATAACATTGCAATAGCTGAGAATACTTACTACTTAGTGATAGGAAGATTAACAAGACTTGATGTATATAGAAGTGCAAGATTATGATGTCCAAACGAAGTAATGGCAAATCTCGTCATGTTACTTTTGATCTACACGAAGAAGATGAGGAAGAAGATACTCGCAATCCAATTACAGATCATAGAACATATCCTCGTATATCATTGAGAGATAAGTTTGATGCCCTTATCAGTGGTAGCGATTCCACTTTTACTATTTCAGGTGATGATAGGGATATCAATGATGAGGAAATGGGCACAACTAAAACATTGAGAGATGCGCCACAATTAAACCACAACAATCTGATCAAAGCTCGAGTATCCAAGATATTTTCATTATTTATAATGATTGCCTGTATCATACGAATTAAACAATCGCACCATGATGGAAATAATGATTCCCTTGATATGATGATTCAAGATACGGAGTTGCAACTCATTGACAAACAAATACAACAAGATACGAAGTTGCGACTCATTGACAAACAAATACAATCATCATCACCATCAATAAAGTGTAGTGGTAATCAATTTGCTGAAACATGCTCCGACTGCATTACAACAACACTTGAAAAGGAAGGATGTAATCGTGATTGTTATTTCGTCGATGAACAATGTAAAACAAAAGAAATCATATCAAAAGTTAGCTGTGATGGACATTTAGTTGATAACTGTCACGAATGTTCTGAAGAGATATGTTCTGGGGACTGCTATTGGGGAGATTGGACAAAGAGTCAAGCTATTTGCCTGAGGTTGTTTAACGAGTAGAGAAGATCCCAGCTTCAGTGTAAGACTATATTATATGTAAAATAGTAAATAAGATTGTAGAGTATGTTATGTTATGCGAACATCTCCTTCTCACTATCATTAGTAATAAGCGAAGTCATTACTACTAGCCGAGCGTTCTGATCTATCATTCATCTTATCTTTGATCTTGTAGTCTCTCATCTTAGATTGTTTTGACGACTCAACTTTCGTCATCATTGACATTTGCATTTGGCTTGCTCTCAAGTCTCCGATTACCTGTTCAACGAGCTGCTTCTGTATATCAAAAGTATCTTGCTCAGATGATGATGAATCAGAATCTGATTTGGATGAAGACGAATCAAAGCTATCATCAGAACTAGCTGCACTTATGTATGAGCTATCTTCATTCATACCCTCTTCTATGGGCTCAACCCAGAATGTACTTCGTCTAAATTTGTTGCTATTAGTACTTCCCTTAAGTTTGGAAGCACTGTCATCTTCCTCTCCTTCGTCGTCATCATCTTCAAATAAATGAGCACTACCTACAAAGTATGATCCGAACACTTGAAATACGCTTAACATCTCGGGTTGTAAATACTGTGCACCGGAGCTGATCCCTGTCCCAGAGCACAAGGAAGTAGGCTTGAAGGGAGAAGAGCCTGCTGTAGGTTGATACCACATGTAATTTGGAAGATAAGATGTATACAAAGTAGCGACCGAGGGGATATCTGACGTCTCCAATAACTTTTGTTGTTCTTGGAGATATTGCATCTGATCCATTATATATGCAGATAAAGCTTTGTGATCATTTATCTGGGGAGGTAGAGAAGACCCGATGGGGGATGTTTTGCTGATGAAAGATGCACCACCAACACTATCAGCACAACTCTTCAGAGAACTTTTCTTCAACGACTTCTTCATCGTCTTGTTCAGCTTGCGTTCTCTTCGGCTGATACTTTTTGGATTCCCAATAGCAGCCTTAAGATCGCTCATTTGGTCTCCGATATTGCTGTGAAGTTTCTTCATTGAGGGAAACAGCTCATCAACTGGTCGGAAGGGCTGATCCATCCCCATTGTCGACGTGCTCTTATTAACGTTGCTCATTAGTTCACAAGCCTCCTTGACAATGGTCATGTGTTTAGCATCCATTGCATCTTGCTGTTCCTTATTCAGTCGAGTGCCGGCATCACCGGATGAGTCTATATCACTAACCGTGTACTTATCATTGATATTTCCCATCCCTCTTCTACCCTTGTTCATATTTCGAACGGATACTGATTGCCTGCTCATCCTCTTATTCAATGCACCATAGCTATTGATCATAGATTTTCTCAACGAAGCCTTCATCTTTTGCTTTGAAGTTTTCAACATTGAAGCATTAGATGATGTCTTTGATGTATCACCAACTGAGCTTATAGATTTTCTTCTACTAAAGCTCTTCATTAGACCATTACGCCGTGTTTTGGGGGCCCGGCCTGAATGTTCAGATGATGCAATAGATGATACCTCATCATCATCAAACATTATAGACTTGGCAAGAGAGACGCCTTGCTTGATTTCACATAGCTTGGAAGAGTTCCAACCAACTTGTAGGCTGTCAACTGAATTGTGGTGTTCTTTTGGAGTAGAAGGAGATGTTTCATTGTCTTTGATCTCGTTCGTATGAACTTCCTCTACTCCCCCTTCCATTGCATGATGCTCGTTTTCTGCTTTTTCTTCAATCTCATAGTGTTCTTCCTCCTTCATTTCCTCATGATATTCCTCCTCTACTTCTCCATCTGTTGTTTCATCTAAGAATGAGTATCCCTCTCCCTCTCTAGAATATGCTGAATACTCCGATTTGATACTATCTACCTCATTATTGTTGTCATCCTCGTCATCCTTCTCAGCATCATCATCATAAGATGGCAGTAGATTATTCTCTAAACTACGCTTCAACTCCTCATTTCCATCCACAGACGAGGCACACTCATCATCATATGTATCATTCAGTGGAGGTACGTCCTGTGTTGGTGTACCTATACCCAATTTCTCTAAATCATTAAGCTCGGTATTTAGTGAATGTTCGAATGAGTCTAGTTGGGCATATATATCACGATCAGTCTCATCTTCTTTATCGTTTGATGGTGGTATCTTATCAGGTGTAGCCAGCAACTTGGATGGCGTGGTCGGAGTCGCAATATGCCCAAAGCCCAACTCATTCTGCTCGTCACTATTATCCAACTCTTGAGCTGATGTAGGGACAAGTTTAGGCTTTCCTTTCCTCTTATTCTTGTTCTTATCTATTATATTTCTTGATAACGGTGTCAGCGAATCTTGTGATTTATATCTCATCTCCTGTTGATTAATGATATCACCGATGTCATCATATTCGGATGGACTTTGTGGTGATAAACATTTCTTTTCATTCTGATCTAACTCATCATCAATTCCATTTGTAAACTTGTCAACACTCAGTATCGATCGTTTCTGCTGTTGCTGTTCCTCATTGTAGTTATCATATTGGCTATCTTCTGTTATACCCTGCCCTTGATCTTCGTCCTCAAAACTATCTGAAACTGAACATGTGTCACCCAGATCTATTTTGCACTGGGGCACATGTTTATCAGCCTCATCTTCTTCATTATCTGAATCATGCAGTGACTTTTGTCTACTACCAAAATCAACTAATATTTCCCCTGCAATATTATCTTGACTATTGTATGATGATTCATCTAGTTCTATCTGATGCTCTTCATTTATATCTTGTTTATCATCATCAACTAGTATCTCATCAGGCTCTTCTTCATGACTCTTTAAGGATGGTTCGGATTTACTTCTATTTCTACCCCTATCACCGCCACCACCAATTTTCCACCATGGGTTATTATTTTGCTGTTGTACATCATTCAACTGTTTCTCTTCTACTACAACACTACTTATACTATTCCCTCCTTCTTTCGATCGTTCACTAACATCAACTTGCCTATCACTAACTAATGAATCATCCAAATCTTCCGATCTTGATATTCCATTCTTTTTTAACCACCATCCATTATTCACCGTTTCAACAGTGGCACGTGTATCACCAGTAGTACGTCTATTCATCTTCCACCAAGTAGCCGGTACTTCTCTTGCTTTTTCAACTTCCTCTTCCGAGACGGATGATGCACGTCGATTATTAAATTGCCACCATGGTGTTGCAGTATTATTATTATTTTGATGTTCATGTGTTGATGATGTTGATGATGTGTTTGTTCGGTTGTATTGTTGATTAATTTGATTTATAGCTGCATCGACTGATGATCGTCGTGAAGTTACTGATGTGGTTGTGGTTGTGGTTTGTGATGATTCCATCTCCATCATACTTGTGATACCAAATAAAGATGTTATTATTATTTGCTATCGTTTGCCACAGCTGAATAATATGTTAATAATTGCCTTTTTATCACAGCGAGCCCTTACAGAAAAGATTATGCCCCAGTTATAAGATAAGGTATGCAACGAGGTCAAATAGTGGTATGTAAGATGTCCAATTGGTACCAAATTGCAATCTGCAGCCCCACAAAGTTATCGTTTGAATCGCACGTAGGCGTAGGAGACTAAATATCTCAAACTACCAATACTCCGCAATATAAGTACCAGTATTAGTACCTCTTTAATATATCAATTGGCCTTTATTAGCACTAGCGTCAGCATCATACTACAATTAATTCTTATCTTCATGGCCTCAGCGACATTATTTTATGAGAGTTGAGCCCCTTACAGGCTGGTTCAATCAAGTGAATCATACAATCAGAACCGGCCTTATTGTTGCCATAATTTTATTGTTTGAGTTGGCAGTGTGTTGTGGCTTCGGCGGTGGCTATGTAGTAGTTATATAGCTAGTAATAAATAAGTAGTAAAGATAATATGTGTGTAAATGATTAAATAGGCTGACGCGTGAGAGTCGCTCGATTGAAAATATAACAAAGATAACCCCTATTAAATTATTATGGATAGCAACGGCCATCAGTCAATGGATGAAGAGGCAGCTGTTTCGATAGCAGCCATGTCCAAAGGATTAATGGGTAGTAGTAGGAGTAGTGATAATAATAATATAGAAAATAGAACAACTGGAGAAAGAGAAGTATCGAGATTGATACGAGCTCAAAATAATAATAATAATGAACACCAACCTCAAAATAATATTATGAGTAGAGGTATATCGTATGAAAAAGAGAATCAATACAACTCTGATCATACTACTGCTGTTGTTGACCAACAACAGTCTGATATGAATGCGTCAAAAAGTCCAACCTCACGAGGTTTAATTAGAAATGGCGCCGCCTTTGCGAGTGTTGATATTCCAGCTCCAGAAGAGAGAAACAGCTCAGAAGAAATGGTTCATGAGGATAATGATAGTAGATTACAGGGTGTTAGATTATCCTACTTTGATAATGAAGAGAATTCTTCAAATAATATGAATATAATGGCAGGTGTTAGTAGAGTTGATAATCCCGACATTTCCAATAATAATAATCAATACAGCAGTCAATATGATGACGAGGAAGAAAATGAATACGACGACTGTTCATCAGACGCAAGTGGTCAAACAGTCGTGCATAACGATTGTCCAGTACCACCAGTAAATGCTACACAGGAAGAAATAAACAAATTTTATTGGGAATGGTGTTATGGTAAGATTAATGACGATAGTGATGATAGTAGTGTTGCTGCTGTTAAAGGTAATAATAATGTGTTGAAGAATGGTGGATTGGGTATTAGGACTGCTCCTGCCAAGTCTTGGTACGTTTGTGTGTGTGTGTATGATATATGAACTTCTAATTGGTTATGTCATACCAATCTAACACATCATTACTCATCTTTTTTACTACACATTTAGTTTATCAACCAAGAAGAAAGATAGCAATGTGGGTGCCAACAGACCATCGACTGAATCTATTTCACCACGTAGATTATTACATAATTCACCTCCCGACGAAAACAATAATGATATTAGTTTTTCATCTGCTACAGATCAACAACAAATAAATGAGGACGGAACGTTTGATAGTCCAGAACAAGAAGATTTGACACCCAAAAATTATATAACACGTCTTGGGGCATCAACAACCGACTTGGTAAACAAACGTAGATCACAATCGGCAGTCAAGTTTGGTACCAATACTGCAGCTGAGTTTGATTTCCTCCGTCCAATTACCGAAATGACTCCCATCCCTTTGTCAGTAGTACAAGAAATCTTCCCAACAGATGTCAAGGAGGAACCCGAGGAGAAGGAAATTGAACATAGACAAACTGCACAGAATGTAGCCATTTTGGCAGAATGGGAAGATGATTTTGATGATATTATTAGTGAAGATAATGATATTGTCAAGCCTGGAGGACGGTCAATGAAACGTGGTCGGAAAAGAACTCCACATAAACGACCGAGGAAACGTCGTGAGAGTTCTAGTTCACGAAGGAGAGAGAGTTCTATATTCTCGAGGGAACGGCGTAGTTTGATTGATCCTGATGACAGTATGGAGATGGATGATAATTTGAGTGGTGATACTGGTAATAATAATAATGCTATTGCTGGTCGTCGTCGAAGTAGTATGGATGGAGGCCTTCCCTTCTCGGTTACTTGCGATCCTGAAGATTATACATCGCCCTCGGCTGGTAGTGTTTCAACGATGGGTACACCTGCTGGCCTAGCAGCTATCGAATCCAACAAGGCAGATACCACCGAAGAAAACAATGTAGCACAAGCCAAACAGGATTCTGCCGTGAATAGAGACTCGTTAGACTCGGCTTGTATATCGCCCAACAGTCTCAAGTCATCACTAGTAGCAGAGGTGAATTGTATTAATTATGACTCGTCAATGGTTGACTCATCCTTTGAGAGTGTCGATCATTCTGCCGCCATGACCGGTATAATGCCTGGTGGTGATACGTCCTTTGAAAGCACCGATGACAATGGAAGAGACAGCAATGAGACCAACATTACTGCTAGAGCTACACCAAATAGTGCAAGAACAAGCTCATCAACGATTCTTCGTGCAGTTCATGCCTCGGGAGCGTTACTTCCAGGGAATAATAATTACTCACACTCGCCTCATCATCAAAGTAATCATAATGTAGCACCTTCAACATCAGCAAATAATGGTGCAAGTGGAGATGTGGGAACTGGGAGATTGAGGCCGAATCACTTGAAGTATAGCCCAAGTAGCAGTAGTGGAACCTCTAGTACCTGTCCTGGGAGAATGGTAAGTCATTTGAAAGAAGTCTGTCGTCTATCTTTTACTATCCAAATACTCATTCCTTTTACTTTTGTTTCTTTCATAGGACACATCTCCTTCCGACTCTTACTCGAGTCTAGGATCTGATATCATGTCTTTGTTTACTCATCACAGTATTGATGATACCAAAGCATCGCCTAACAATAACCCCCTTCATCTTAGCAAACAGTTATCGGTGTTGAGTGCACACCCAATTATGCCTTATCATACCAACATTAGTGACTTGATACAAATGTCACAATCGAGTACACAGCATGATAAGGTGCCATTGACATTCATGAATGAACATTTGATGAGAGGAGTTAGTCCATCAACGTCACTCGCTCTTATTGTTCATGAAATGACTAATGAGAAAAGTGAGACCAATCAGTCAATGATTTGTGGCAATTCAGAGTGGCTCAATCTTGCCTTCTCAAATGAAACGAAGAGTAAGCTGGCTGAGACAAGCTTTGAATCCATGCTAATGAACGAAGTCAAGGAAATGACTGGCAATAGAATTACTCCTACTCATTCAAGGCCATCGTCGACCATGACTGGTGTCGACTTGCATACGATTTCTAGCTGCATTCAACAGTTTCATACTATGTCATGCTTAGATTGGTCGAGTATGGAGATTGATGCTGCCACTCGTGCCTTGTCAAAATCACAAGAATGGGCTGAGTCGATGAATAATAAGACAGAAGAGTGTCACAAGTTTGTAGCCTCATGCTGTAAAAAGTTGGCAGAAACATCAGCTTTAGTGGCGCAGCTCACAAAGCCAAATGCCACAAAGTTAAAACTACAAAAGCGCAAGATAAAGTCTCAAATCGAAAGTGAATTATCAATAGTCAAGAATCTAGAGAATCAGTTGGGTGTAGAAGTGGAGCGTCTTCAACAGGCAAAGTGTGTCAAAAGACTGTTTGATGCTCATTTAAATACTGAGCGACATAGCCCCATTTCGGCACTAACAGAGGAGATTCGGACGGTAATCACACCAACACCAATAACAGTCAATGCTTCAGACTTTACATTCTCGTTGCTTGATGGTGCTGCAGAGATTGTGATGAAGATTGAACTCGATGACGATGAGGTGGATAATACGATGACTGAAATTGGATGTTTCATCAAGGACGGAGGAGCATCCGTCCAACTCCTTCAGGCTATTCTAATGGGCAATTTGCAACAAAAGGTTGATGAAAGCCTTGGTCCGTATCCATTGCGAGCTAGTTTATCCAAGATGATACTTGAAAGTGAAAGTAGAGAGGAATTATTTCTCCAAATGTCTCATATAGTTTCAAGGATTGATGCACTTGTTCGATCAGTAAGAGTACTTGAAACTACTAGAGGCTTTTGTGTTGTCAATGCAACCAAGGATGGAAATGTTACATTGTCGGTTTCAATGAGCGTAGAAGGTCATGAGGGTGTAGTGGTAAACACTACTTTCTTGTTTAGAAATTTGCTTTGTGAAGATTGGTGTGTAACGACTGTTCCCAACAGTGTAAAAGTATCTGTAGTTTCACCAGTAGAGGGTGAAGATTTGTCTTTGGTCAGTAATCAACTGCAAGAGAAGGCTCAATCCATACTTCTTCGTGCAGGATCATCAAGATCAAATTGTGATCCAATATTATTGAGAAGGATATGTAGTGAGTTGATTTGTTGATAAGAGAGAGTAAGTCTGCTGACACAGATTATATGTTTGAGATGGCTGGTTGGATAGATGTGATATATATAGAGTAATGAGGCATCTAATATAAGAGTTGTAATGTCAAAAATAAGTGCAGATAGTCATGCGTTACAATTACTTTTAATATTTATTCATAGAGGAATATCTCTTGATATTTCTCTTGATATTCTATTCAAGGCCTCCATAACGTCATCAGGACAATAGAACATCACCCCCTGGTGTGTGCCTCTCTAGGGATTCTAGTTAGAGTAGCCGTTGATATCGTTGACTGCAAGTACTCTCCACCAGATATAGAAATCATTTGATCGTGTTCTCCGTGCCATAGTAACACTTGTTTCTGTTGGGGTAAAGTTGTCTTATATACAAGTCCAATATTTTGTTGTGTACTCAGGCATACTGCGATATCTTTAGCATCACCATCTTTGTTATTGTTTCCGTTTTCTATTTGAACATTTCCAAAGCAGCCAGTCGATTGTATTGTTGCTTTTTCCTCTTTGGCATTTACAAACATACTAGTCTCATCATCATCATCTCTTCCATCCATATGGATCCAAATCATCAATTCAACAAACGATTCCTCATCTGGAAATTGTTCATCGAACTGTTGTACTTCATCGTTTGACATTTCCTTCTTTATCTTTTCGACAATCCACGAAGACGGAATACTACTGAATAATGTACTCGTATTACCTAGGTTTGAAACAAACCATTTCGGTCCAAATATACCCTTCATCGCTAGCCGATGGGTCAATGAATTCATCTTTTGTGGAGTTTGTATATCTTGTGAAGAAGAATCAGATCTTAAAACCCACGAGGCTATTCCAATTATATATCCAGTAGTCCGTTCGGGATATCTTTGTGCAAATGAATAGGCAAACGTTTCTAAAGGAACAGATGCTGTGAATCTATAAATACACTGATTGAGAGTTTACTTTATGTATCATTGTGAAAACGACAAATATTGTTGATCTGTATAGATACTTTCACCACTAGCTTCATCTTGAACCATAACCCTTGCGGCTTGCCTTCCTCTTCTTTGTGCCATCCTTCTCGTCAGTCTTGGACTCTGCTTTCCTCTTCTTTCCTGCAGTCTCCTTCTCGTCCTTCTTCTGATCTGTCATATCCAACACAGGCAATGAATCATACTGTTGTTGTGGAGAACGGCCTTCTGCATCCTCCTCGAGTATAACGATATAGCGCACCCTTTCTGGATGCGGGTTTACTTTACCTCTTCCTCCATCTTTGAAATTAGCGTGATCAAGAAATCCAACCACATCTAGGCCGTTATCCTTCTGCCACTTCATCTCTTTCAAGATTGCAGCATCATTCAAGAGTACTCGTTTCTTCGATTTACCTGTTGCTATATGTCCTTTTGGGTCGTGCTCAGTTTCAGGTCCACATACATATGTTCCTGATCCGTAATGTTTTCGTATCCCATCAGGATTATTCTCTTCGTCGTAAAGAGCGTCTTTTATATTTCGTGCTTTTCCAACAGGCACCCTATTGCCTTTCTCGACTTTAGAAATCATGTATAAAGATTCAGTTGCACGATGGCCCTGTCTCTTCTTACCAGCTGCTGCATGATCAGTCTTCCCGTCATTCAATATTTTCTGTCTCTCTTTATCTGACAGAGTGATCTCCTCTTTGCCAGTAGACATCTTCAAGGTAAATATACGTTGGGGTTTATCCAATGAGCCTTTGTTTCCAACATTCAGTCCATCTGAACCAGCATTCTTGATATCTTGAACATTGGCGGGAATCTCACGACCCCGGGTGCTACCATATTCTTCAAGTATACCCCTTCCAACTGTATCCCACAAATTAGGTGAAGCATTGGCAATTGATACACAATTCTCTAACAAAACTCCTGTCTTTGCACAGTAAACTGACACTGCCTCACGCATATCTTCCCACATATCCTTTCGTGCCTGTGCATTATCTCGTAGTGTAGATGCTTTGATACCAAGTCTCTCTGCAATTTCATCAATCTCTTTGTTGGGTACATCACGAACTAACATCTCAGAGGCAAGACGAGATGTTGCTGCGAATAGATCTCCATTGTCTCTCATTGCCTGTGCATTCTCACGGAGCTTGGTAACATCCACACCAAGTTCATTAGCGATAGCTTGGAATTCTTTGGCCGATATAACTTCATCCCTTCCCAAGCGAGCAGCTAGTTGACTTGTTGTTGTGAAGAGTTCTTCATTCAAGAACAAGGCAAGATGTTCAGCTGATAACTCACTCTCGATCCAATCAAGAGCTTCTTCCCGAGTATCTCCTTCTTCCATTCTCAGGCCATAATGATATCCAGCCTCTCTTCTCATTTCTTGTGCTTTCTTCCCGCCCCTCTGGCTACCTTCAAGCAAATTGTAATATTGATCTGGTAGTATGTTCTGAATTGCCACCATGGCTTGCTCCGGTGCAATTCCATCTGTTACCATCTGATGATAGAATTCGGATGCTTCAGTTCTCATTACTTCCATATTGACAAGAGAATAATATGCATCTGGTAACATGACGTCAATTGCTAGCATGGCTTGATCTGGTGCCATACCATCTGATACCAACTGACGATAGAAATTAGTTCCTTCTGTTCTAATAATGCCTGCATTCGTACCACCTAAGCTACATCCTGCAAGATAGCTTGCTTGCATCAATTTGAAGAAATCAGAGTCTGTATCGAGGAAACTGGCAGAAAAGGTACACTTCCCAACATTATCATCACTAGTGATGGCAATCTTGGCATTCGTCATGAAAGTATCCATTACTCTTGTCTTCAACCCCATGTTGCTCCAGTGTAGAGGATCATACATGGCCGATGGATGATAACCAGACACTAGCTTACCCTCTTCGGCAGAAATAAACTTGTCAGTGTTTTTCAGGTAGATCTTATTCAAACCTTTGACAGTACCACCAGCAACGTGCTCGGCATATAACCGCTCTGTTTCCTTGGAACAAAGAGCAATTACCGTCTGTTTGTGTTCATGTATCGGATCAAGAACATTCTTATTCCATGACTCCATGACTTTGTCGACCTGTTGTGCTGTCATTACGTCAGTTGGTGAACCTCCCTTTGGATGAGCAAATGGGTAAATGTCAAGATAGCAGGCATCATTGAAGTTATCATGACCAACACTATGGCTCAAATGCGATGGCGTGAAGGAGCGTAGAGCTCCATTGGAACGACGATTGCGAGCTGTATGCCCATAAAGACCATCAGTCTCTGTAAGCTTCTGGAATGGGAGCTCATCTGTTGTCTGGTAATGCAACATCATACAGACTAAAGGATTGCCATTATCAACATCAAAATGATAAGGGAGACTTGCCAGGTTCCAATTTGCCACAATTCCAAGGTCGTTCATCTCCATCTTAAACTGCTCTTGACCATTGTAACCCAAGTTGACTGCAAAATCTTTGTTGATAGTAGGTTGCTGATACGAAGGTGAAGGGTCAGAAGAAGGTGTCGGTGTATTTTGGCTATTGTTTGATTGTGAAAAGAATGGACTACCGATACCAACTCCACCCAAGACAATCAAAACAGCAATAAGTATCCCCTTTGACTTTGATTTGCATCCCTTCCCTCTACGTTGTGATGCGGCTAGGGGATCTCTCATTTCCGTGGCCAATTCACTACCCCTTTTCTTTATCTTCTTTAGCATGTCATCATCCTTATTCAACATTGTCTAAGTATATTTGTGTGGTAAAGATGGTGAGGTGAAGTATAGAGTTGATGCATGATTAGATTTCAGAAAAACGTTCAATGGTATATCATACTATACGATATACCCAGATTGCATTTGATATACACCACATATTCGATTTACCTTGTTATTTTGCATAATATAAGTAAATATAATCCACTGTATAAATGGAATAAGTAAAGAAGAGAGAGTATGAATGGCACATGAACCATACAAAAAGATGAGATATTTTTTTAACACATTAAGTAAAAGGCACAACAGCACCACCACCCAACCAACTTACGTGTATGGAATGAATGAATTACGTGATACTTATAAATGGAGGGATTAATGTGGTGTGTGATTGGATGATAGTGATATATTTTTAGTAATCGTTACTTGGTGCAGTGTTGATTCAACACAAAGTAGATATAAAATGGTGGTGAATACCAGAGGAAATGGCCACTGGAGCGTGTAAAAACCTTATTAGGTGTCAGATCCTGTATATAAAATTATAAATTAAGACGGGTCAGGGTATATATGGAGGTGCAGTTGGTTGGGAAAGTGCAGCAGACCAAATAAGCAACATGACGATATCAAAAATAAAAATGATCTTTAACTTACTTCTGCTGCCGAGGATGAATCGGAGCGGAACGAACGGTGGCGTATCGTGACCGGTGGACCCTAAGCAACTTTATGCGGCGTGGCACGGATGTTTGGCGTCTGGTGTTTGTTTACCAGAGGTGGACAGTTGCTACTTGTTGCTATCAACAAATTGTGCTCTTCAGCTAATTTTGGCCCACGAATAAATCGCCAAAAGTTTGAGGCGATATGCAACTAATAAGTAAGAAGGAGATTATTGAGACTACCTATGAGACGAGACAAGAATGATAAAATAGGCACAGTATACGACACTCTGATACATTTGTTCTTACCATTGTTGTGATCATACTATTACTAGCGTCATAACCTTTCAGAAGACCTAAGTCAACTAAAAAAACAACATCCAAATTTTACATTCCACTATCAACCTAACAATTGGGTATTGTTGGTATGGTTGATATGATTGTTGGTATTCTTAATAACGTTTTATAAATAAATATCACTTTTTGATTTTTTCATAACCCGCCATTGGGTGAATATCACTTTAATGTTAATCACATTGTCTACTACCTTGACTACTGCCCTAATATACACATACGCACATTTTTGAATAAGGATGGTACCAGGCAACATACTCTGGGTCACAGATACACGCAGGTATAATAAAGGCGGCACATAAGATATAGTGACAATCGTGTTATCCATCGGCGTTGCTTTGTGTACTGTAATATACCCATGAAAAATTGTATATTGTATTGCAATTGATGTGTATTATTAGTTTTGTGATTTTTGCCATTAAATACTGCAGGTGCCTCTTGGTACTAGCAGATAGCTTTACTCCTAGTGAATCACATGGTATACCAGTGAGTTATTGCATGGTAGTCTACTTTGTAAGGACGGATCCACGGTGGAAAAAAAAGAGGTGTATGTATTGCAATGATTGCAGCATGTAAAGATACCAATATCTTTTTTTGACTAAAAGCATTGGCCCCGCACACATATAAAATAAGGATGTCTTACGAATATCATAGTGGTTTAGAATGGTAATGATATCATCACATGCTGTTTGGATATGTTTTCTCTCATCAGATATATTCTGATCAGTAGTAGTTGTTGAAGATGATGATGATGTACCACATTTGCCTGGACGGTTTAGGCATAAGAATAATACCTCTTTATCGCATTCAAAGTTTTGAGCATATCTATTGACTAGTACCTCAAGGATACGACGATTTGGCCCCATTGGTGTAAAGTATACCCAACAAACTTTTGGTACATTGTCAGAATCTGGCATGTCGAGAATGGTAGTTGGATTATTACCGTCTTTTCGTAGACGAGCAACTGAATAATGAATTTCTCTTCCATCTTGGCACTGATATACTTTTAAATATATTGACGAAGATGCTGATTTCGGCGGTGCCTCCATGTTTATTGATATGTTGTGCCTCTATAATTTTGCAACATTAAAAAAAAAGGTGCACCAAACTCTAAGTGAATCTTAAATATCGGCTTCATAGACGCCAAAGTACTACCATTCGGAAGAGCGTTAAATACTGATATAGTAGCTATACGGTGGTATACGAACCGCTATATTAACCCAGTTTGAGGCAATATATTGTACGATGGGTAATACTTAGCATGTACCTTAAGCTAAAAGTTCTACTCTCATAAAAAAAGATACAGACAAACCTCATATCGTACCATTACATAGACCCATGTAATCACATATTGTACCCCTTGCCATCATTATTCTGCACCAGATTGCGGATTGCGGACTTGCGGATATCTCCCTCTGATTGTGTTTGTTGAACAACATCTCATGTTACCTTAGTAGTTGATAGTACTATTGAAAAAGTATACTAATAGTTGGTGCGATTGCAATTGACAGTGAATGTAATAATATATAAGAGCAAAAGTATTAGAGTTAGTTAGAATGCCATCAACTCTACGCGAAACGGCTGACAAATGCTGCAAACAGGTATATATTGGTTCAGCTGTTCTACCCCGGCCATTATTCATTGCAGATTTTGATGATGAAGTAGATAAAGATGATTGTGATAGTAGTAACACTGACGAAAGACCCAAAATCAAATGTGCAACAATACTAACAGTCAAACCTGAAGAGTCTACTTCAAATAATACACGATATGCACAAGTATTATCATCAGAATTCAACTCTGTTGTTATAGAACATCACCTCAAATGGGGTCCACTTGTACATAGTTTACCAGGCCCTAATGGATTTGATAATCCACCCACAACACACTTGGGTGCATATGATTTTCGTCATGTTGATACAATGTTAGATTGGGCAGTTGAAAACAATATGCATATCAAAGGACATGTTTTAGTTTGGCATGTTACTAGTCCTCCATTCCTCGAGGATATGACGCCACAACAAGTACGAAATGCAGTGAAACAACATATATTTACAACAATGAACTACTTCAAAGATCGTATTAAAATGTGGGACGTTGTTAATGAATCACTTGCAAGTGATGGTAGTCTTGTAGAGAATGTATTCTATAGAAAGATGGGACCTGACTATATAGAGACATGCTTCAGGTGGGCACATGAAGCCGATCCTACAGCCTTTCTGATTTATAATGATAATAAGGTTGAGGGATGTGGATATAACTGTGATGAAGATTCAACAACAACACGAAGATGCAAAACAAAAGCACCACTTCAAGCAAAAGCAGATGGGTTTTACAATTTGCTCAAAGATCTTGTAGACAAAGGGGTACCTATTCATGGAGCAGGTATGCAAGCACACTTTAATGCTGGTGGAGTTAAGCACCAACGCCCACCAACTCCCAGTATGGTAAAACGACAGATAAACAGGATTGGGAAGCTTGGTTTGAAGGTCAATATTAGTGAGATGGATGTACGTCTGTCTAAGCTTGAAACTACTGATGAGAAGATACGAGATATTGCTCAAACTGAAATATATCAAGGTATATTGACAGCTGCATTGTCGGAACCATCATTTGATGGTATTTGGCTCTGGGGTTTCACAGATAGGCATACTTGGGTGAAGAACTTTTACTACGATGATAGTCCTCTCATATTTGACGAGAATTACAATCGAAAGGCTGCTTACGATGGAGTTAAGGCGGCTTTAGAGTCTATATGTCCAGGGAGACAGACGACGCCATATAAGTATCTCGAATCTGATTATGATGAGGATGGTAACGAGTGGGGTCACTTGTGGATGCCGCCAGAGCCAGATGATGTTGAGAACGATGAGGGCAAAGATACAACAAAACAAGGAACTCCTGATTGGGAACAACCTAAAGACTAGACAACGTAAGTTATTTTAACACAATACTTATTAGCAAAAGTTACCCTGTTTCCTCGACAGGAAGGCACTTGACAACTTGTGTCTTTGTGACTGGTGCTTGAAAGAGTGGATGCTGACATAGCTCAGGGACCGTAACGTCCAAGATATAGTGACATGTACTATCCTCCTTGATATCAATCATCTCCCATCTATCACCGCATGAGAACCGAACAGTCGACGATCGCTCAACACTTCCCTCTAGGATATTACCACCTTTGATGACTGATTCAGCCACATCCTCATGATCACAAAGTTCACCATGTTTATACTCTTGCTCATAGACGGCACCATTACCGCCTGGTTGTTGTCCCTTTTTATTAGCATGATTTTGAGCTCGAGGCTTTTTGCGTTTGCCAATAGCCAGGTCTGCAGCATTCGATCCAGTGGCATTGACAACATGCAAATACTCCTTCTCATTGGGATAATCCTCAACTGTATTGCCACTGTCTTTGTATACTCCCAGTATATGCTCAGTTTCTATTCTTTGCTTTGCCATACCAGTACTTGAATCGATTACATTGTTTGCATGGTACTGCCGTATCTTTTTGGTATGACAAAATTCATATGTCCACCATCCAAGGTTCTTCATGAGGCATGGACGTTTACTCAGTACCTTGTCTAATATTTCACGAATACTTTCTCCCTTCTTGACTTCCATGACGCCTGCAGCTCGAGCATTGCCAGAACCTGTACTCGTAACCACAGTATTGCCACCGACTGTATCATCTGATAACAAATCCTTGATTAATTGCTTGTTACCGGTATTGCCTTTTTGCAATGCTTCCTTGACTCGCTGGAATAATGGACTGTTCATGATATCACCACCATTCTCAGCTAAAGCTACTAATTCATCAAACTCTCCACCCACAATATCATCGGGGAAGAAGACTTGAACTTCACCATTCTCAACCATCTCATCATCAAATATGGCATTAAGAAGAGTACCGATAGGATCAGTCGCTTGAGTCGGTTGAGAGGCACTTGTCTTTTTAATATCAGGTTTTGTTGACGAGACGACTTTCGATGTATCACTGCCGCCAGGGCAGAGCAATGGCGTGCAGACTCTTGATCGATAAATACACGTATCTTCCTCTTTGACACTGACTAATACCGCCTGCGGTATTGGCTCCTTCTCTTGATTGTGTTGTTGTCGTTTCTCCTTTGTACTTTTCTTTGATTCTAACCAATTATCAATCTCACTTTCAGTGCAGCAGAGCAGATCAACTTGCAATTGCCGGTTATATCCTACTTCCTCACAAAAGTCACCACCCTCAAATACCTGGGAGATGATTGGTCCACGATTTTCTGTCATGGTGTTACTTTTTTGCTGACCCTTCTTTTTGTCCATTGTATCTAGTGCAAAGTGACTTGAATACAACCGATCATCTTGACTATTATGACGTTTAATTGTCGTCTTCAGAGGAACGCCCTTATTATCATATTGAACAGTGGTTGTTGTACCCTTCATAAACTTGCCATTGTACGTTCCCTTGGGGTAAATAATTTGCAACTCACCACCATATTTACCAACAAGTGTTACATCTTGAATCTCATACTGAGTCTGTGCTGGATCCATATTCGATACGGCAACATGGAATTGACGAAGTTGTTCTTGATGACACCATTCATATGACCACCAACCAGTGTGAAGTTGAGAACACAGTCCTTTGAGACTTTGTAATATTTGGTATATTTGTTCGTTGTTCAATTGACTTGACGATGTCTTCTTATTGTCCTTGTTGCCAGCTGACGCTCCTACTGCCGCTGCTTTGATAATATCTGCAAGATTATTCATATTATCATCACCACCGGCAATATTGTTCAATATATCACCACCCTCCCCACCAGTCATGTCGGCCACGATCACGTCGACTTCTACATCAAGACCATCACCATTACCATTGGCCTGTTGATTTGCCAAAGCTTCGGCAGCATCGTTCATACCCATCTTTCGTAACATTTTAGCCACTGACGATCGGATACCCTCGGGTAAGTCCTCAGTACTATCGTTACCTCCAGCTCCTACTCCACCCGGAGAATTGCCATTGATACTAAATTGAAACTTTTTCTTAATTTGAACACCGCCATCTTGATTATTCATACCATTCAACAAGTCATTAGCTGCCGCCATCTTCTCCATCTTAGCCTGTTCTTCTTCATCATCAATGTTATTATACTCCGAATCAGTATCCCATATTGTAATGGCCGGATGGAATACAGAATCTAATCGACTTAATACGATCAATTCATCTTCGGCATATACACGACAGATATACTTTTGACCAGCTCCATCATGGATTGTAAAGTGTGGACCAATGCTTTTTTTGATATCTTTTGGTGGTGTCTTCTTCTTACTCGTTTGCTGCCCTGCGGAAGATCCACTCACTTTAGATTCCTCGCCCTTGTCTTCACTTGCAGTCTCTTGCTTCTCTTCTTCGTCCTCAGTATCCTCCTCTTCCTTCACATCCTCATTGTCACTACTATACCATAAATTAAATCCATCACCATTCTCAAAATCACTAACCAACCGAATAGGTAAACTAGCCAATCTACTACGAGTTGCACGTCCCCATCCACCAATTGGTGCTCCTGATAATGAATATGGATCAAACTTTAATAAATCATATTCTTCTAATTGAGGTTGAAAGATTGTATTATATGTTTGTTCATATGTGTAATATTGTTGTTTATTAGTCTGTGTTGGTGCCTTTTCATTGGATGTAGAGGAAGATGTTGTTGGTTGTGATGTTGGCTGTTGCTGCTGTTGTTGTTTCATCTTCTGCACACTATTCTTCTCTGAACGAGGACCCTTACGATAATTCCCAGATGCAATAATATCATCAATACGCTTTCTATACATTTCATCCCTCTCTTTCCGTTGTTTTCTACGTACTTTAATTAATGTATCAATATCATTATAATACTTTCCACCTACTTGTTTTTCTTCTAACTTTTCTATTTCCCATCGTATATCAGCTTCTTTCTGTTCAATTAATTGATGTTGATTTAATATATCATCATTATATTGATAGAAAGTTAATCGTTCATTTGCCTTATCATGCTTGGCTTTTAATTCTTGTATGACACTTTCAACTTCCTTATTATCGGTAGCAGATTGTAGTTCTTTCGATGTGGTGGTTATATCGGTAATCATTTGTGCCAATGGGTCAACGTAGTATCGTCGTTCTTTTTCATATGCCTTTCGTTTAATTAGATATTGCATATCAGTATGTTTCTTTGGTATTTGTTTTTCATTGGAACTATTTACTGGTGATGATGGTGAATTGTTGGTATTACCTGCTTGATGATTTGTATTGGAGTTATCATCTTCAGAGACTTTATCATTATCATTATCGTATCCATTTGGACGAGCTGGTGATAAGGTAGGCTTGAAAATGTTTGTTGTTTTGGGCATACTTGGATTATGTCCAATATTATCAACCTTTTGTTGAGAATTGATTGGAGCAGGTCCATGATAAGGTATTGTAGATGTAGTGGCTGGTTTATCATCTTCATTGATGTTATTGTTATTGTTATCAGGTGTAGTAATTTTGTCAGTGGTATCTTTGCCGTCGGCATCTAATTGATCTACCGCATGCGCGATGGAGATGCAATATATCACTAGCAATAGTGCCCAGGCGAGAAACTGTTTATTCCGCATCATATTGGTGCCGTTATGAGATAGTAATGAGAGGCATTTCCACTGCCTATACAGACATGGTATTTATTTATGTTTGGGAGAATAGAAGGGCACAATGGCAAAGGGCCGGGCCTTTTAGTTTTCTATATGTTAGAGAAATGAAGAGTGATGGTGCATGCACTGACTTGGTGTTCTCATAAATAACCATCACAGGTCAATGGTGCACTAACTTTAATACATACATAATAAGATAAACAAACAAATAAAGTCAACAATGAGTGATTTGTACAACGCATGGGCTGACGGGGACAACTATCCGGTCTCAACTAAAGATGCCAAAAGTCAATACTTTTTGACCCCTTCTGATCTTGCAATGTTACCCTGTCAACGTTTCGGAGGAGGGATTGGACTTGGTCCGCCAATGAAATGTTATAGGCATAATGATCTCGTTGAGGCGAGTTTATCAAAGTTGGGACGTGATGGAGTTGTGAGAAATTACAGGCAAGACACAAACGTGAGATGAACAAACGACGTAAAGAAGAGCAGGCAGAAGAAGCACGTAAGAAAATGAAAACATTAACAAATA